>OHBE01000551.1_pt1 | contig 41342 bp, 35 predicted proteins | sample 1577231 | NCBI WGS metagenome assembly OHBE01 (sample SAMEA3541506, study PRJEB24748) | human gut metagenome | biome: human gut; feature: human-associated habitat; material: faeces | place: China | collected 2012 | reverse complement strand
CCCCCTGCCGATCGATCAGCCACCTCATCTCCTCGGGTTTGTCCACCGTCCACACGTTGACTTTCATCCCGAGGTCGTGACTCTCCTTGATCCATTCCGGATGTTTCTTAAACACCCCCAGATGATAGTCCGGACCGCTGCAACCGATCGCTTTCAGTTCCGCCGGAGAAAGGTCGCCGTTCAGGTAGTACACGGGCGTTCCCTCCGGCGCCATCCGGATAAACTCCTTCACGGCATGCAGTGAGAAAGAGATATACTCCATCCGTTTCTCCAGCCCCGTCCTTTTCGCCAGCGCCACGATTTCCCGCACCGCCCTCGTTTCCCGCTTCGGGCTGCTGAGCTTTTTCAGCTCCAATATCAGTTGCGTGCTTCCTTCCTTCGCAGCCTCCAGATACTCTTCCAGCAGCGGCAGCTTCTCGCCGTTGCTCAGTCTCAGCCCCGTCAGCGCCTCCGCTTTCGTCCCCTCCATACTCCTCATCTTATACACCGGGTCATGGTTCACCACCGCCTTGTTGTCCTTCGTCAGCCACACATCGAATTCCGAACCGTAACAACCTATCGAGTCGGCTTTCCGAAGCGCTGCGATGCTGTTCTGCGCCGAACCTTCCGTTTTCCAGTACCCCCTGTGCGCAATCACCTGCGTATGTTGCGCCTGCGCGCTTGCCGCCATTCCCGCAATTGCGAAAACCGCCGTCATCTTTTTCCATCCCATTGTTCTTTCCTCCATTGATTATAAATGAATGTTTGCTTCAAATATACGAAAATAAAAGCGGAATACCGTCTGACTTATTACGGCATGTTTCAAGGACTTGAGCCTGCTTCGGCGCATTCATTAAAAAATAAACACGCTAATTTAGACTAAAAGGAGGAGAATAATAAACGTTTATTAGGTTTTTTCTCTATCTTTGCACCCGATTATAATTATTCGTTGCCGCTTGCGACGAATAAAATGGGGTAAAATGAATTTAATCGATAAAAACATGGTTAACGCTGACCCTCGGGGTGGGACAGGGGAAAGCGTAGCGTGCTCAAAACGTTGGTATGTCGCTCTTGTGCGCATGCATCACGAGAAGAAAGTAGCCGACCGTTTATCCGAGATGGGAATCGAAAGTTTCGTTCCCATTCAGCAAGAAGTCCGTCAGTGGAGCGACCGTCGCAAAGTAGTCGACCGCGTGTTGCTTCCCATGATGGTCTTTGTCCATGTCGACCCTCGCCGGCGCATGGAAGTCTTCACCATTCCTGCCGTCAGCCGCTATATGGTATTGCGCGGCGAGAGTTCTCCCGCCGTTATTCCCGATGAACAAATGAACCGCTTTCGCTTCATGCTCGACTATTCCGACGAAGCCGTCTGCATGAACGATTCCCCTTTGCTGCGGGGCGAGAAAGTCTGCGTCGTCAAAGGTCCTTTGAAAGGACTCGAAGGCGAGCTCGTCACCGTCGACGGCAAGAGCAAAGTCGCCGTCCGTCTCGATCTGCTTGGAAGCGCCTGTGTCGATATGCCCGTCGGCTATGTCGAGCCTTGCAAATGAAAATAGAAGTTTAGATTAAGCACTCCGACCTATGAAAAAGAAATTCAACTGCCTTGTCCAATACCTGCGGAACAACTATTTCAGCTATTGGGCGGTCTTGGCGCTCGATACCTTTATTGCCCTGTGCAGCACGCTCGTTGCCTATACCGGTATCCACTACATCACCGAGACCTTTTTTCAAGTCCCCATGCTTTTCCGGGTATCCCTCGTTTCCATTGCGGCATCCCTGCTGGGTTCATACGTGTTCCACACCTATCGCAACACCATCCGTTTCTCGCAGTTGCGCGAACTCTGGAGGCTCGCCTGCAGCTCGCTTGTCAAAACCGCCGTCATGGCCGTCGCCTTGTGGACCTTTTTCCCGCATCCCGATTGGCAACACAGCCAGAAAGTATTCTTCCTGCTGTTCGACTGCATGCTCACCTTCATCGCCATGGTCGTTGTCCGCAACCTCCTCATCCTCGTCTACGAGTTCATGTTGAGCCGCATCACCAAAGAAAACATGCGCATCCTCATCTACGGCATCGGCGATAAGAGCGTATCCCTCAAAGTACGTCTGCTCAACAGCCCCCACTACAAAGTCGTGGGATTCTACATCTACGGCAGCAAAGCCTCTGTCCGCCGTGTTGCCGACCTTCCCGTCTACTCTTTCCGCGATAAAGACGAGTTCGAGAAGCAGATCTTCAACCACCGCATTCAAGGCATCCTCTTCGCCGCTCACGAAGACACCCGTGAAGAAGAAAAACGCCTCCTGCAATATTGCAAAGAATACGATATCAAGACACTGATCGCTCCCTCCATCAGCGAGGCCGACGAAAAAGGCGTGTTCCATCAATGGGTGCGCCCCATCAAGATCGAAGACCTCCTGGGACGTCCCGAAATCAATATCGACATGGACCAAGTCGCCGGAGAGTTTCGCGGCAAAGTCGTTCTGGTCACCGGAGCCGCCGGCAGCATCGGCAGCGAGTTGTGCCGCCAGCTGGCGCAAATGGGCATCCGCAAACTCGTCATGTTCGATTCCGCCGAGACCCCGCTGCACAATGTCCGTCTCGAGTTCGAGCACAACTATCCCTCACTCGATTTCGTTCCCGTCATCGGCGATGTACGTGTCAACGAACGCCTGCGCATGGTGTTCGAGACCTACCATCCGCAAATCGTCTTCCATGCCGCCGCCTACAAGCACGTCCCCCTGATGGAGGAAAACCCCTGCGAAGCCGTTCTCGTCAACGTCATCGGTTCGCGCCAGGTTGCCGATATGGCGGTAGAATACGGAGCCGAGAAGATGGTCATGGTCTCTACCGACAAAGCCGTCAACCCCACCAATGTCATGGGAGCCTCCAAGCGGTTGGCTGAAATCTACGTCCAAAGCCTCGGCTGGGCCATCCGCGAAGGCAAGGTGAAAGGGCATACCCGCTTCATCACCACCCGCTTCGGCAACGTGCTGGGCAGCAACGGTTCCGTCATACCCCGTTTCAAAGAACAGATCGAAAACGGCGGTCCCGTCACCGTCACCCATCCCGATATCATCCGTTTCTTCATGACCATCCCCGAAGCCTGCCGCCTTGTGATGGAAGCCGCCACCATGGGGCAGGGCAACGAAATCTTCGTCTTCGAGATGGGCGAAGCCGTCCGGATTGTCGACCTCGCCACCCGCATGATCGAGTTGGCAGGCTACCGTCCCGGCGAAGACATCCAAATCGAGTTCACCGGTCTCCGTCCGGGCGAGAAACTTTACGAAGAAGTTCTCAGCAACGGAGAAAACACCATACCTACCGAAAACAAAAAAATCAAAGTCGCCAAGGTCCGCCGGTACGAATATGCCGACATCCTTCCCGACTATCAGGAGTTCGAGCGACTTTCCCGTATGGTCGATATCATCGATACGGTCAAACTGATGAAACACGTGGTACCGGAATTCGTTTCCAAAAATTCGGAGTATGAGGAGTTGGATGAATGTGGACACCGCAAAATAGAAACATTACATTTAAACAAATCACAAATATGAAAATAGCAGTAGCCGGAACAGGCTATGTGGGGCTTAGCATAGCCACCCTTCTCGCTCAACACCATGAGGTGACGGCCGTAGATGTGATTCCGGAGAAAGTTGAGAAAATCAACAATCGCGTCAGTCCTATCCGAGACGAGTACATTGAAAAATTCTTTGCGGAAAAGAATTTGAACCTTACCGCAACCCTCGACGGGGCTTCCGCTTATAAAGATGCCGACTATGTTGTCATTGCGGCTCCAACCAATTACGATCCTGTTAAAAATTTTTTCGACACCCACCATCTTGAGGATGTCATCGATCTTGTTCTCAGTGTCAATCCGGATGCGACGATGGTCATCAAGTCTACCATTCCTGTAGGCTATTGTCGTTCACTCTACGTGAAGTACGCTGAGAAGTTTAAGCAAATGCCACCGTTGGAAAACGGCAAGCGTCGCCAGTTCCGGCTTCTTTTTTCTCCGGAGTTCCTTCGCGAGAGCAAAGCATTGTACGACAATTTATATCCCAGCAGAATTATCGTCGGTTATCCCAAAATGATGCCGGAGACATTCAGTGAGGGAAATAAGGCAATTCAAGCAATTCAGGGCGACCGCATGAAAGAAGCCGCCGAGACTTTTGCCAAACTGCTTCAGGAAGGTGCTGTCAAAGAAAATATCGACACCCTCTTCATGGGCATGAAAGAGGCCGAAGCAGTGAAACTTTTCGCCAATACCTACCTTGCACTCCGTGTCAGCTACTTCAACGAACTCGATACCTATGCGGAGATGAAAGGGCTCGATAGTGCGGCCATCATTCAAGGCATCGGACTCGATCCGCGAATCGGGACACACTATAACAATCCATCTTTCGGTTATGGTGGCTATTGTTTGCCAAAGGATACCAAACAGTTGCTTGCCAATTATCAAGATGTACCCCAGAACATGATGACTGCTATTGTAGAGTCAAATAGAACAAGAAAAGACTATATTGCCGATGCTGTCCTTAAGAAAGCCGGTTACTATAGCGAGAATGGAGAGTGGGATAGCTCTAAGGAACACGAATGTGTCATTGGGGTTTATCGACTCACCATGAAGTCCAATTCCGATAATTTCCGTCAGAGTGCTATTCAAGGTATCATGAAGCGTATCAAGGCAAAAGGTGCAGAAATCATTATCTATGAACCTGCTCTTGCTGATGGAGAATCATTTTTCGGCAGCAAGGTAGTCAACGATCTTGCGAAGTTTAAAGAGCTCTCAAAAGCCATCATTGCCAATCGTTTCGACGAATGTCTCTCAGATGTGGAGGGTAAAGTATATACACGTGATATTTTCAGAAGAGACTAATAGCTATGGTACAGTATAACATAAACCTTGAAGGCAAAACTGTTCTGGTCACCGGTGCAGCCGGTTTCATAGGTTCCAATCTTGTCAAGCGCCTCTTCCGTGATGTAAAGAATATAAAAGTTATCGGCATCGACTCCATTACCGACTATTATGACATAAATATCAAATACGAACGTCTGAAAGAAATCGAGGCTTTGGGCAAAAATTGGACTTTCGTTCACGATTCAATCGCCAATAAAGACGTTTTAAAAAAGATTTTTACGGAGAACCAGATCTCAGTAGTAGTCAACCTTGCCGCACAGGCCGGAGTACGTTATTCTATTACCAATCCCGATGCCTACATTGAGTCAAACCTTATTGGATTTTACAATATTCTCGAAGCTTGCCGTCATTATGAGGTAGACCATTTGGTCTATGCATCATCAAGTTCGGTTTATGGTTCAAACAAGAAAGTTCCATATTCTACCGAAGACAAGGTCGATAATCCCGTATCTCTCTATGCCGCTACTAAGAAGAGTAATGAACTGATGGCACACGCTTACAGTAAACTCTACAATATTCCATCAACCGGTCTGCGTTTCTTCACTGTCTATGGTCCAGCAGGTCGCCCTGATATGGCATACTTTGGTTTTACCAACAAACTTGTAGCAGGTGATACTATCCAGATATTCAACTATGGCAACTGCAAGCGCGACTTCACATACATTGATGATATAGTTGAGGGTGTAGTTCGCATCATGCAGCATGCTCCCGAGAAGCAGAACGGTGAGGATGGCTTGCCTATACCTCCGTATAAAGTGTACAACATTGGCAACAACTCACCTGAGAATCTTCTTGACTTTGTTACCATTCTTCAAGAAGAACTCATTCGTGCTGGTGTCCTGCCTGAGAATTACGATTTTGAGGCTCATAAGGAGCTGGTTCCAATGCAACCTGGTGATGTTCCTATCACTTATGCAGATACTACTCCACTAGAGCGAGACTTTGGGTTCAAACCATCTACCTCTTTACGAGATGGTTTGAGAGAATTTGCAGAGTGGTATGCTAAATACTATGGTTCTGAATATTAGCAGTATAAATTTTAGGATTGTTAGTACTAAATGATAATATTAGCAAGAAATATCAATGAACAATTTTAATGCAGGTAGTGCCATCTTCTTTTAAATAAAACTGCACTCTTTGGGTAACGTTTGTCATTTCGTACACGATGGTGTGTTGAGAGGGTTCATTTCCTTAAATTGTGCAGTGATGATAGTATTATATTGGTAATGGTAGAATCTATATAATAGTAAATGTATAATAATAATTCTTCAAAATTATTTAGTGGTTTGTCTGTTCAAACTATTATAACAATAATCTTAGCGGTTCTTGAACTTTTCTATTTCTCAATAATATCAAGATTACTATCTAAAACGGATTTTGGCTATTTTGCTGCAGCTACAGGAATAATGTCAATTTTCACAAGCCTCTCTGAAGCTGGATTAGGTGCTGCAATTATTCAAAAAAAGAGAGAAAGTTCTGAACATGTATCCACTGCTTTCACTCTTAGTTTATTACTTGGTTTAGTTTTTTCTTCGATAGTATATGTATCAGCTTTTGGTCTAGCTATGTTGATTGCTGATGATACACTAACAGTTCCGATTCGTCTCCTATCAGTTACGGTATTATTCCATTGCTTGAATAGCTGTGGAAATGCAATGTTATACAGGAAGTTTAACTTTAAAAGAGTTGGGCTGAATACTATTTTGAGCCAAGTAATCAGCTATTCAATTGCTATTTATTTAGCAATTAAAGGATATGGATTATATGCAGTTGTTGCAAATTCTGTTATCCTATCCATTGTCAATTTTATACTGTTATATATATTTAGTATTAAAGTACCAGAAGTTAAAATCTATAAAAAGGAAATAAAAGGAATTGTTTCTTTTGGAGGATGGTTAACTCTTAGTACACTGGCAAACAATGTTATGCAGCAAATAGATAAATTGCTTCTTCCAAAGTGGATATCGGTTCAAGCCCTTGGGGCATACAATAGACCCGCAGGATTTCTTAATACTGTGAGTACGAAGATTAACAGTATATTTGATACTGTACTTTTCCCTATGTTATCTAGTATACAGGATGACTGTCAGAAAATCAAGTCTGTTTTTTCACGCGCTGTTGAGTTACTTAACGCTTTCTCTGTAGTATTGGCTTTTTGTATCTTTTTCAATGCACACTTATTGATTCGTCTCTTCTTTGGAGAGGATTGGCTTGATTTGACAATCATCTTTCAAATCATTTCTTTGAACCTGATTTTCAATATAGACAATCGATTAGTAGATTGTTTTTTTAGAAGTTTGAATTTTGTAAAAGCTGGTTTTTTTTTACGCTGTTTTGGTCTTCTGTCAGTTTTATTTGCTATATATATAGGATCGAAACATGGGTTACAAGGAGTTGCTATTGGAGTAGTTACTGCCAATATTGTAACGATTATGTTAAAGATGGTATTTCTTAGTAATAAAATTAATTTTTCCGCTATTCAAATGTGTAAAATATGGATATCTTCGTGGAAATCGTCAATTCCACTCATTGTAGTGGGTGCTTTCTCCCCTTTATGGTGTAATAATATATGGTTTGAATTAGCTAATGCGTTCCTTTTCGGAATCATTATTATAGTTGAGTGTTTGTTTTTCCCGCAAATACTTGGTCACGAATACTGTAATACCATTTATCCTAAAATAAAGCACTATATAAAACCTAAAAACGATTACTAAGTAAGTGATCAAAAATATTTTTATATTCAGCATAAAATATTAATATTGTATCATGTTATTGGTAAATATAACTCATGAAACATATAAAAGTGCTTGAATTAACTGAGGCTGATCGCTTCAAACTGGAGAAAGGCTATCATAATGGCCCAACTCATAACTATCGTATCAGATGCAAATCCATATTGTTGAAGTCATCAGGAAAATCAGCATCAGAAATAGCTGAAATATTTGATGTGACAATACTAACAGTATACGCTTGGATAAAACGTTATAAAGAAAATGGAATCATAGGTCTGGAGACACGTCCCGGTCAGGGTCTTAAGCCTATAATGGATTGTTCTGATGAAGAAGCAGTCCGAAAGGCTATAGAGGAAGACCGTCAGAGTGTCTCAAAAGCACGCGAAGCTTGGGAAAAGGCTTCCGGCAAAAAAGTCAGCGACATTACATTCAAACGTTTTTTAGGAGCATTGGTGCAAGATATAAGCAAATAAGAAAACGCCCAAGGGGCAAACCCTCACCGCAACTCTACGCATGCAAGAAAGAGTAGTTGCAAGAACTTGAAAGCCTTGATTTCAAAGGGAAAATAGAACTCTATTATGCAGATGAAAGTCATGTATGTACCGATGGCTATGTCCCTTACGGTTGGCAGTTCAAAGACGAGAATGTATATATTCCATCCGAGAAAGCTGCAAGACTTAATATCTTTGGCATGATAACTCGAAGAAATCAATATAAAGGCTTTACAACACAAGAATCCATCAATGCTGACAAGCTTGTGGATTATCTTGACAGGTTCTCTTTCGAGGTAAAGAAGAAAACGGTGATTGTCCTTGACAATGCTTCTGTCCATAGAAATCGGAAGGTAAAGGAAATCAGAAAGGTTTGGGAGGATAGAGGATTATTTCTTTTCTATCTTCCACCATACTCTGCGGAACTTAATCCAGCCGAAATACTATGGCGTATATTGAAAAGCAAATGGATAAGACCTGATGACTGCAATACTAAGGACTCGCTTTTCTATTGTATAAACAGGGCACTGGCATCTGTCGGTACGAACTTATTTGTGAATTACTCATATGTATAAAATTAAATTTGAATAGTTACTTAGCATTTAAAATAAAAAACAGCAAAAGCATATCCGTACAAACTTCGTCAAGTTAAATATTACTTAATACTACGATGAACAATTATATAAGAAGTTTGTATTTGTCACCAACAACATGGACTTTCAGCAGAAGAATTTGCTCTATTTTACAAAAATCGTTGAAAAGTGGATAAAATAGCATTTGAGAGTAAAATCTTTTTGGAGTACTGCTATGAATGCTGTTAAGGTATATATGTATTGCATCATCATAACATACTGTTTAGTGTGTCCATTGTAGTCTGCAAACTGAAAGTTCAACGTTATTTTTATATTTGATATGCAATTCTTCTTGCTGTATAGATCTATTGAAATATATATACTTACCAATTGCAATTACAAAAACTTTAAAGAATTTAAAATATAATAATTAAAAACAAATAAGGCTAAGTGCCTGACAGTAAAATAGGTATGAAAGCAAATAAGCAAATATTAATTCACGGTTCAATTAATACAACGAATTTTGGAGATGTCCTATTCGCAGAGTTGTTTTACAATTATATATTGAAAGAGAAGCTTGGTTCTCCTCATTTCCTCTCAACATCTCACTTGGGGATAAGCAATTATGTCCGAGATTATATCTCTTATAAAAACAGATTTTCACTGTCCATGATTAGGGAAGTGGATCTTATTATTTTTATGTCTGGTGGTTATCTTGGAGATAAGAATAAGACGCTAAAAGGATCCATAGTGAGATGGGTAAAATACTGCGCTATTTACCTCCTTGCAAGAATATTTCATAAACCGATAGTTGTTTGTGGGGTTGGAGGTGCTCCATTGTATCATTGGTTTAATCGTATATCTTTTAGATCTTTATTAAATTATGCAGATAAAGTGACAGTAAGAGATGATGAAACTAAAACCTATTTTGAATCATTGGGTGTTAAGAATCAAATAACTAGCACTACAGACAGTGCAATAGTTATTACTTCACAGACTTATCCATATTTAGATGTTTTTGTGCAGAGAGAAATCCAACAGGTATTAGGAACACAAGATATTATTTTCATTCACATCCCACATAACCTGACTGTAGTCAATGCTTTTGTTGAACAGTTGATTCCTGCGATTAATCTTTTTATTCAAAAAAAAACGAACTATGGTATCATTATAGGGGCTGACGAACAGCATGGAATTTCAGAAGAAGTGATTAACAGTATTGTGACAAAGCATAAATATGTTTATCACTATTCTTTACCTAATCAACTATGTGCACTGCTCTCTCGTGTAAAAGTTGTTATTACTCCTAAATTACATGTAGGCATTATTTCTGCTGCATTGGGTAAGTCTGTGATTTCGTTTCCTCTTCACCAGCATAAAACATGGAGGTTTTACAAACAGATTGGAGAAAGCGATAGAACAGTTCCTTTGTCAGAATTGACAAAAGATATAGCTCTACATCAGCTACAAAAGTATCATAATACTCCAATCACTATCTCAAAAGATCTTCGAGATAAGGCGGAAATGAATTTTTCAATAATTAAAGAACGCTTGAATAATTAGTTTTCTTTGTCTAATTTGTTGACTGCTATATTTTATGTCAAAAAGATTTTTTAGCATATTTTATGTTACTTTTTTAATCGGGGCTCTTCTTTATGGTTCATTATTTATCGTAGGGCCTATATCTGTACGTCATGTTGTGACAATTATGATGTTCTTTGTTTGTCTATATAATCATCACAAGTTGTATTCTGACTCATTTTTTAAGATATATCTAATATTTATATTTTTCTTCTTTTTGTCGTCTTTTATGTCAGGATATACCAGCGAAGCTATAAGGAGGATAATAGGCTATTATTTTGTTAGTTATGTAGGTCTATTTTCGACATACATTATGGTTACAAAGTACAATGGTGAAAAAATATTTTTATTTACCATTTGTGGTATAGGTATTCTTGACGCAGTGGTTACTATGGGGCAAATACTCTTTATACCTTCTATAAATAATTTAGTTTCTTATCTTCAGTTAGATTTGGCTCTTAAAGAGGAATTTGGACTTATCCAGGGGCGAGCAGATTTTGGCTTGGGCTTTGGAATCCCTGGTGTTTTTGGTGTTGTTGCAAATAGCTATTACTTGATGGTTGCTAGCATTTTGTCTATGTCTGCTCAAACAAAAAAATTAAGTTTAATAGGGTTGTTGATTACATCTTTTTTATTGGTTGCATGCTTTGTTGTCCAAGAAAGAAGCAGTTTCTATTTGGCAACAACTTTTGTTATTATTCTTGCTTTTGTATTGCTGACTAAGTTATTTGGTAAATTTACACGCTTATTTATTTTGTTTATTTTTCTACTTCTCTTAAGTCTTTTGATAGACAAGGGTGCTGATTATATAAATTCGTTTGAAACTCGAATGTCTGACATGTTTTCTTTAACTGGTCGAGATGCAATATGGGCAAATGCTATAGATTATATAAGTCAATACCCTATTTTTGCAGGATATGATAGGATGATGTCCATATATCATCGTGATGCGCATAATCTAATTCTAAATGCATATATTTTCGGTGGTTTATTTGGCTTTATTGCAATTATCGTCCTAACAGTTAGGCAATTTATATTAATTGCAAAATCTTGTTTATTAAGGTGTAAAATTAATAATCTGACAGTGATGGTATTATCTTGTACTTTTATTGCTTATACAGTAAATAGTTTGGTTCATAATTTTTCTGTAGTTTATGGTACGTTGGATATATGGCTTGTATGGGCTTGTTTGTATAGTATTGTTAAACGGGAACGTCAACCTTATAGTTCTAACGGTAGTTATTTGACTCAATAATCTAGATTATATTAAAATTATAACATGATATGATTCAGACAATTAAAGATCTAAAATATTATTTAGAACAAGATAGGAAGGCCTTAAATGCACCTGATTTATCTATCATCATTCGGCTTAAGCAGCTCATATTTCCAGAACAAATATGGAAATATGAGCGTATCCTCAGGAAGCTAGAGTTTTATAGTAATGTGTTTAGAAAAAACAGTTTTAATAAGTTTGTGTTTGCAATTCCTTTTTGGGTTTATAAAATTAAATTTAGGAGGCAATCAGTAAAGCTTGGTTTTTCTATTCCGATTAATGTTTGTGGACCGGGATTGTCTATCGCACATTATGGCACCATTATAATAAACTCAAAAGCCAAAATAGGGCGTAATTTCCGTATTCATGCTGGGGTGAATATTGGAGCTAGTGCAGGAAAAAACTGTGCGCCAGTTATTGGCGATAATGTTTATGTCGGTCCAGGGTCTGTTCTCTTCGGTGATATCTGTATAGCAAGTAATACAACAATAGGTGCTAATTCAACAGTAAATAAGTCTGTTGTGCAGGAACACACCATGGTAGCAGGAAACCCTGCAACAATAATTAAACAGGATTACCCCAATTGGTTGCAGTTTAACAGCACTCAAATATAGTGAACATGAACGTTTTTCTGATATTCCAATATTGTAATATAATTGCTAATTCTCATGATACACATGTAAAGTGTACCTATTTATTATTTACGTTTATAAAACTAAAGATTATAAATGAAGATTTGTATAATTTCATCTAACTATCCTTCAGAAGGACTTCCTTTGAATGTGTTTGTTGAACAACTTGTGAATGAATTAATGTTACAAAGTATTGATATAGAAGTGATTGCTCCTCAGAGTGTTACTCGTGCATTGTTTCGTCACGGAGCATTATTGCCCTATTTAGATTATCGAATTATCGGAGGTAGGCAATATAAAGTATGGAGACCATATTACGTTTCACTTGGAAATTGTTCGGGATGGCTTCATAGAATATTAGAGAAAATCAGATTTCGAGGAATAAAAAAAATCATTGATAGCATGCGAGTAAAACCAGATGTATTATATGGTCATTTCTGGCAAAGTGCATATGTTGTTAAAAATTACGCACTTAAGCATCGGTTACCCTTGTTTGTCGCTTGCGGTGAAGGCGATAATGCTTTAGAAAACTTGGTCTCTTTTATTTCGACAACGGAAAAGCGAGAGCTTGTCAGTGCTGTTACGGGTGTAATTAGTGTTTCGACCGAGAATAAGAGGAAGTGTGTAGAATATGGATTAGCAAAATCTGAGAATATTATTGTTCTTCCTAATTCAGTTGACATATCTTTGTTTGACAGTTCTAAAGGTGTGAATAAAAGGAATGAGATTAATGTTAAGGATAATGATTTTCTCATTGCTTTTATAGGATCGTTTATACATAGAAAAGGATCTGCCAGACTTGCCGCAGCAATTGATATGTTAGATGATCCTCAGATTAAGGTAATGTATATTGGTAAAGAACAACCTGGGGATGATGCGACTCCACATTGCAAAGGTATTGTTTTTAAAGGTTGTTTGAATCATCAGCTTATTCCAGATTATCTAAAGAGTGCGGATATCTTCTGTTTACCGACACTTAATGAGGGGTGTTCTAATGCAATTGTGGAGGCTTTATCATGTGGTTTGCCAGTAATTTCATCAAATAAGCCTTTCAATTATGATGTTTTGGACGAATCCAACTCATTACTGATTGAGCCAATGAATGTTGAAGAGATAGCTCAAGCAATTAAAAAACTAAAAGAGGATGTCATTCTTCGAAAAAAATTATCCGAAGGAGCAATGAAGAAAGCTAATTTATTAAGGCTAGATGTAAGAGTTGCAAAAATTATTAATTTTATAAAATCCTATACTATATCAGAGTAATGAAGATTTCTGTAATTATACCAACATATAAACCTCAGGCATATCTTTGGGAGTGTCTGGATTCTTTATGCAAACAAACCCTTGCCAAAATGGACTTTGAAGTAATAATAGTTCTGAATGGATGTTGTAGTCCGTATGACGAAATAATAAAAAAATATATTATAGATCATTCGGAAATTTATTGGAATTATTTACAAATAGATCAAGATGGGGTGAGCAATGCACGTAATCTCGCCCTTGAACAAGCAAGGGGAGAGTACATTGCCTTTATAGATGATGATGATTATGTTTCACCTGAATATTTAGAAGAGTTACTGGTCGTAGTCTCTGAAAAGACAATTGCGATATCAAAGCCAATAGCTTTTTGGGATTCTACAAAACAGGTAAGACAATATCGTATTACAGACGAATATAACAGGTATCGGGGACAAGGATTGGTGAAAGCATCCAAGGTCCGGAAAAACTTTTCCGGACCTTGTATGAAGCTCATACCAATGAGCTTCATACAAGAAAGAAGATTTAATACTCGCTTCAAAAATGGGGAAGATACTTTGTTTATGTATTTGATATCAGATAGGTTTGATGATGTTATTTTTGCTTCAGAAAAAGCAATCTATTATAGGCGTTATAGGGAAAACAGCGCAGTTACTATAAAACGTTGTTTTGGAAATCGCTTATATAATGGTTTTAAGTTATTGGTAGAGATGTTGAAGATATATATACCAAATTTTTGGAAATACGATTTTTATTTTTCAATGACATCATTTGCTAGCACTATACATGGTATCTTTCGTTATTAAATATTGAAATGAAAAAGTTCAAAATAGGTTATACAACAGGGGTATACGATATGTTTCATATAGGGCATCTGAATATTCTCAGACGTGCGAAGGAACTATGTGAAACACTTATAGTGGGTGTTACAACGGATGAACTTTGCTTCAAGCGTAAGCAGAAGTATCCAATTATCTGTGAGGTAGACCGTATGGCCATTGTAGAGGCTATCCGTTATGTAGATAAGGTAGTTCCTCAGACTGATATGGAGAAAATTCGTCTCGTAAAAGAGCTCGGGGTGGATGTAGTATTCGTGGGTTCTGATTGGAAGGGGACAGATGTTTGGAAAGAATACGAAAAGGAGTTTGCTACTGTAGGTTGTACTGTAGTGTATTTGGAGCATACTGATGGTATTAGCTCAACTATATTAAGAGAACATTTGAAATAAACTGAACAATGGAATATTTGATGAGACCAGAGTTGGAAGATACCTATAAGGTACTCAAACTACAAAACTGCATTCTGTCGATTGCTAACTACTTGAATAACTTTTGTGATAAGCATTTAATAAATTATTACCTTATGGGTGGTAGTGCTTTAGGTGCAGTCCGTCATAACGGATTCATTCCGTGGGATGATGATTTGGATGTCTTTATGCGCCCAGATGAATATGAGCACTTCAGAGAAGTATTCCAAAAAGAAGGAGACAAAGAGCATTATTATTTGCAAGAATGGGGTGAGAGTAATGGAATGGTAACTTTTGCAAAGTTGCGCCTGAATCAATCAATGTTGATTGAAAAGGATCTTGTGGATTTGGATGTGCATCAGGGTGTGTATATTGACATCTTTGTTTTGCATACCTGCCCGGATAATAAGATCAAGAGGTTATATCAATATGTGTGGGCAAAGTATCTAGTAACTAAGGGTGCGGCCAATCGTCATTATCACAGAGGAGGCATCAAAGGCGTGTTAGTCGGTTTCTGTCGATTACTCCCTAAGCGTTTTCTTGTGAACTTTGCCCTCAAACAGGTTTATAGATACAGATATAACAAGTCAGAGCACTTCTGTCACTTCATGGGGCGTGCAGTATTGAAAAACGGTTTGTATAAGAGATCTTATTTTGAACGAGTTGAGAAAGTTCCGTTTGAGACTATTCATCTGAGTGTGCCTTCTGGAGTAGAAGCTTATCTGGCAGATCGTTGGGGTGACTACATGAAGATTCCTCCGTTTGAGGCAACTCTAAAGTATCATCATAGCTGGAAGTGGAGCGATTCAGAGTCATTCCCAGGATACAAGGAAAATGCTGACTATAAGGACGAAAAATATATGTTGGCGTAATGAAAGAGTATAAAGTGGCAATAGTCATTCCAACACTTAATGAAGAGAAGTTCATTGCTAAATGTTTGGATTCTGTGATGCAGCAGTCATTTCCATTTGAGGATATGGATGTGATGGTTGTGGATGGTGGAAGTAGAGATAGAACGTGCGAAATAGTAAGTAATATAGTAAAAGAGCATCCCAACGTCCGATTGCTTCTAAACCCTGGTAAAATTCAATCTATTGCATTTAACCTTGGAGTAAAGAACTCCACTGCACCATATATTGTTCGTTTGGATGCTCATGCTTCTTACGGTAAATTTTATATTGAGACTTGTATCAAACATCTTATGGAAGACCCAACAGTTGGAAATTCTGGAGGTGTATGGGATATTCAGCCACAACGTCTGGGACTAGTCCCTGAGGCGAGCGCTATCTTGAATCAAGTGAAGTTTGGTATTGGTGGAGCGTCTTATCGCATAGGTGCTAAAGAAGGTTATGCTGATGAAGTCCCTTTTGGTTCCTACCCTCGTAAGGTAATAGAGGAGGTCGGAGGTATGCGTGAAGACTTGGCTCGTGGGGAAGATAATGAGTTCTATTCACGTATCAAAAAAGCAGGGTACAAGATTTATCTTGATCCGAAAGCAGAAATCACTTACTATGCCCGTGACTCTTTCAAGGGGAATGCAAATCAGATGTATGCTAACGGTCTCTCCATAGGAAAGCTTTTGTATGTTGATAGAGAATCAATAAGATTGCGCCATCTTATACCTTTGTTTTTTGTTGTGGCTATAATTGGAAGTGTTATACTTGGTTGTATTTGGATGCCTCTTTTCTGGTTATTCGCTTGTGTATTAGGTGTATATATGTCTGCCGATTTAGTAGCGACAATCTTTGCGTGCAAGAAGTTTGGCTGGAAGTATGCGCTTGTATTGTCAGTATTATTCTTCGTAGTTCATGTTTCCTACGGTTGGGGAACAATTATAGGAATTTGCAAAAGAAAGTAGAATAGAATAAATTTTGAATTTATTTAAGTACGCTGCTGTTCATAATTTTTCTATTATATTTTAAAGAACTTGAATTAGAAAATCTATTTGTATGAAATACATATGTTTGACCACTGTCTGCTGATTGCAGGTTTCAGTTTTAATGACTGAATTTTCATTCTTTGAACAGACGTATATATTTGTGGTGATGCGTAAGAATTGATGGTGGAAAAAAGTCAAAGGGGAAAGGAATTTGCATATTTTCATTTTTACATTTGGCTTAATTACATTAGTTGTTATTTACACTACAAATACTCATAATAGTAAAGGAGCCGTGGAAGTAATCAATAATTTCAAAGGAATATTATTGGGATTCAGCAAGGTTGTGAATGGTAGCGAGTATAGGGGAGATCTTATTGAAAATGTGGAAAGATATTCGAGTGGGTATTTGGAATTTATACTCAAGCCTGATGCTGTCAAGAAGTTCACGGTATTACTAGAAAGTGGCTTGTGGAAAGAACGTTTTTGTGGTTTGAGAGTTTTAGGAAGTCAGCAAAGACTATGGAAATTCTTTCGAAAACTTGATAAACTTTCAATATTCCTCACAATGATACAAATTATGCTAACAGAATTAAAAGATAATTTTAAAAATTAGAGGTTTTAACACAATAAACATTAAAAATATGAGCATGCAATTACGCAATGTACCTTTTAGTCCTCCTGATATGACAGAAGCAGAGGTGAACGAGGTAAGAGAGGCAATTCTCTCTGGTTGGATTACAACGGGCCCACGCACTAAGAAGTTGGAAAAGATTATTTCTGAGTACGTACATACAAATAAAACAGTTTGTTTGAACAGTGCAACTGCTGCTATGGAAATGGTGTTGCGCCTCTTGAACCTGCAACCGGAGGATGAAGTGATTATACCGGCTTACACTTATACGGCCAGTGCGAGTGTGACTCAGCATGTTGGCTGCAAATTGGTACTGGTGGACATTCAGAAAAATTGCCTTGAGATGGATTATGGCAAGTTGGCTGATGCTATAACGGAGAAGACAAAGGTAATTGTACCCGTGGATCTGGCTGGTGTGGTGTGCGACTACGACAAGGTGTATGAGGTGATTGGAACAAAGAAACATTTGTTTCGCCCAAACAACGACTTTCAGAAAAAGATTGGTCGCATCGTTGTATCTGCCGACTGTGCTCATGCGTTTGGTAGTGAATGGCATGGAAAGATGGCTGGAGAAATTGCTGATTTCTCTTCTTTCAGCTTCCATGCTGTGAAGAACTTCACAACAGCAGAAGGCGGTGCTGTTACATGGAATCTCTCTTTTGGTAATGAGATAGTTCCTACAAATGTAGATTATCTTCCTGCTGTTCCAAAGAAAGATGGTGAAACTTGGGATGAGATGTTGTATCGTATCAGCCAACTATTTTCTCTTCATGGACAAAATAAGGATGCTTTGGCTAAAACTAAACTTGGTGCATGGGAGTATGATATCATTGGTCCATGGTACAAATGTAACATGACCGATGTTGTAGCTGCACTTGGTCTGATTCAGTTTGAACGTTATTCTGGGATGCTAGATCGTCGTCGTGGAATGATTGAGAAGATGAATGCAGCTTTTGAAGAATTGCCAGTAGCTGTTTTGAATCATTATGGCAAGGATCATGCAAGTAGCGGTCACTTGTATATCTGCCGTCTGATTGGTCGCACTCGTGAGGAAACCAATCGTGTGATTGAGCAGATGGCTGAACGTGGCATTGCTACCAACGTGCACTACAAGCCTCTGCCTATGATGACAGCTTACAAGACTATGGGTTTCGACATTAAGGATTATCCTAATGCATTTGCTGCATTTGAGAATGAACTTACACTGCCTCTCAACACTCGTATGACAGACGAGGATGTTGATTATGTTATCGAGAACTTCATTGAAATCGTAAAGAACCTTGGTTAATGAAGAGACTCTTTGATATTATAGCAAGTGGATGTGGACTCATCATATTGAGTCCTATTCTCTTGTTTGTAGCTATCTGGATCAAGTTGGATTCCAAAGGACCTGTATTCTATCGTCAAGTGCGCGTAGGTCGAAACAATAGAGATTTCCGTATCTTCAAGTTCAGAAGTATGCGTATCGGTTCTGATAAAGGTTCGCTTGTTACCATCGGTGGCCGTGATCCACGTGTCACTAGCTCTGGATATTATATTCGTAAGTACAAATTTGACGAGCTGCCACAGCTCATCAACGTGTTCATTGGTGATATGAGCCTTGTCGGGCCTCGCCCGGAGGTGCGACACTATGTGAACTACTGGACTCCGGAGCAAATGCGTGTACTTGACGTTCGTCCGGGTATTACAGATCCTGCTTCTATTAAATTCCGTAATGAAAACGAACTGATGGAGAAGGCGGAAGATCCTGAAGATTATTATATCAACGTAATCATGCAGGAGAAAATTAAGCTGTATCTGGAGTATGTCGAGAATGCAAGTTTCTGGTATGATATTAAACTTATTTTCAAGACTTTTAAGGTGATCATAACTAAAAGATAATATTGAGTAATTCGGATTATAGTTGGTTTGTAAAACCGATCTCAAAGGCAAAAGGCTAAAAATACTCGTTCACCTGCTAAAAGGTGAATTAATGTCAATCTTCTTTCCTGCATGGATATGCTACTAAAGTAGAAGTAAACATATCGCATCTGGTCAGAATAAAGCGAGTAAAGCCTGCACTAAGTTAGCATTGTTTTCAGCATATAATAGGAATATCGGCAGAACAAAATATAAAAAACACATAGGAAAAACATGAACAATAAAGTTTATTATGGAGAATATTCTTTGTCATATTGGATTGAGTTGATATTAGCAAAGAAAATATTACTTCCAAGTTACCAACGTCATTACGTTTGGAACGAAGAGAGTATGTCTAATTTGATAGCAACACTAAAGGATAAACGTTTTGTACCGCCAGTGACATTAGGAGCATTTAGATTTGATGATGGATGTAAATGTAATTATATTATTGATGGGCAGCAACGTTTGACAAGTTTGTTTCTTGCATATTTAGGCATATTTCCAGATAAAGAAAAATACAAGGCTCACTTGAAAGCATTGGCTAATGGAGAAGAACAACCCACAGATGATGGCGAGGATCCTTACGACAATGTATTGGAATGGACTTTCAAGACTCTGACCGATAAAGGACGGGATAAAACAGAAATTATTGCTCATTTAGAACCCGGGAACTATAAACCTGTTGATTTGGATGTAAATAAGGACTTCTTTGAGAATACGTTCCTTGGCTTTTCCTATATCGTACCAATGATAGAAGGAGAAGAACAGCAGAAATTCTATACGAAAACGTTTCGAGAAATAAATATACAAGGAGAGAAACTGTTGGCTGTTGAAAGTCGCAGGTCACTTTATTTCTTGAATGAAAAATTGGAGAAATACTTCGAACCTGATTTTGCAAAAGATTATACCATAAAAGTTGTGGGCGAAACGCAACAGCTTGATTTTTCGAGATACCTATGTTTTATGGCTGCATACAATAAGCAGGAAAATGTCAATAAAGTGGCACGCGGTTTTGGTGGCAGAAAAATTGAAATTTATATAGAGAACTATGTATATTCCGTTGTGGATGGCAAATATGAAGAGATGTTCGGAAAGTTTGAGGATATTTTTCCAGGTGGAGACTTTGACAAGGATATGAATGTATTGAAAGACATGCTTACAGACCTAAACATTCCCAAAGAATATCCTTCCATTATCAATATGGATATATTCTTTTTCGGTCTGATTTATGAAGTATTATTTTGTCACAAGAAGGTCGACATATCAAAAAAGGATGAGTTGCGAGAGAAAATAACGAAGAAGATAGAGGCTCTACGGAGTGAAGAAAAACATGCTCAAACACCGGCCTTGTTTAAATATATGCGTAAGCGTATCGAGGAGTCTCTGGACATTTATAGCCAATATGCAGTAGAAAGATGAGAAAACACGAAAAATTTATACTTACACCTATCACTTCTGTTTTGGATGAAGGATGTACTGCTATGGCATTCCTTGATGACGGGTTGGAAATATATCCTGTAAGTGAATACATGATGCAGTCTTTGTTTTTGAAAATAACCGGGTTTCAAGAACAGAAAGTAAAGTGCATTTTATGGGAACTTGCAACGGATAACTATGAATTACGTTATGAACGTTTTAAAAGAAAACCTATTAATGAGGCTTCTTCTTACGAAGACAAACAAAAAGTGTTCAACGATTTGGCTGAAGCGATAGAAACGTTATCAGATAAATCTATCTCATTATTGACCGATGTGGAACAAGAAGAAATTGTGGACAAAACTTTTTCGTATATGGAAAACTTCAGTAAACAACGTTTTCTAAGAGGATGGTCGCATAGGCAATATAGCGAGTTTAAACAATTGTTTGCTAATTGTGGCAAAGAATGCTTGTTGTTTCATAATAATCATAAGCTCTTTTCTCATTGTAATAATTGCAAGAAGAAGAGCAAGGCAAAAGATGAGCATCTGTGTAAAAAGGCATCGCTGGAGCAAGTTTACGAAAAAGTATATAAACATCGCAACCGTTGTGCACATAATACCGCTTCATACCAACAAAATCTTCCTTCATTGGATGTTCTGGAAGGTAGTGACTATGTCTTTGAGAATTACTTTGTTCGCTTTACTATGTTGATAATAATCGATAAAATGTTTGTCAAGCTTTTTGAGAAGTATTTGGACTTGATGCAAAATTCATTGGTGTTATGACAATTTCAAGAGATTTACTAGAACAACGAATGGTGTCGTTTTTTCTAAATGTGAAAGCAGACAAGCATTCAGATATGTCAATAGGTCGAGTTTTGCGCGGTATAAAAAGTGGAGCATATAACGAACGGGTATATAAAGCAAGACAATATTTACTTCAGAATGATAAGGAAAAATTCAGTATCATAAAAGGAGAACTACCAGCCGTTACATTTTGTGGAACATTTATAAAAGGGCATAAAGCCGAAGAATGTGTAAGCTATAACAACTTACTGGTGATAGATATAGACAAGTTGGCTGAATCGGAAATGGAAGATGTGGAGAAAACTTTGCAATCAGAGCCATGTATAGCATCATATTGGAAATCACCCTCTGGCAGGGGATATAAAGGGCTTGTCAACTTGAATTATGATGCCTTTTTTTCAGATGTACCTGACAAAATAAAACATAAAGCGGCTTTCCGGCAATTGTTCACTTATATGTTTTCAAGTTATGGCATATCTTTAGACCCTACTGGCTCTGATATTTGCAGACTGTGTTATATGTCTTCAGATTTTAATCTTGTTGTAAAGGATGAGTCCATTCCATTTGCTGTGCAAAAGGAAGCAATATGCGATACGGAGTTATCTATGAAAAATAAAGCGGCAACGATCAAAGCTGTGTCTCCCAAAAGTTGGAGTGAAATATACGGAAAGGCAACGGGATATGCTTCCAATGGTTATAATAGAAGCCTAATAACACTAATCTTGAAAAAACTCACAAAGAAAAGGCTCTCCATTACAGATACATGGGAAAACTGGGTAAAGGTTGCTTTTTCTATCGCTTCAAGTGTTCATCCTGTCAAAGGTAGAGAACTGTTTCTTGATTTGTGTCGCTTGGATGGAGCAAATCATGACGAAGTTAAAAGCGAACGATTGATATGGGATGCGTACTCCCAAAATAAGGGTAGATGTAGCATCAATACAATTATATACTTGGCTAGGGAAAAAGGAATTGTGCTGGATAGATAAGACCGTGATATTATGTCATGGTAAGTTTTTGCATGAAAAGATGAATAGAAGGTGCTTCCCTATCATGCAGACATTATGTAACATATATCTCTTCTGTATTCTAATCAGTGACTTGCTAGTTGCTGGAACGTTTGTCTTAGTAATTCATTTTTAGCCTATGCCAAGTATTTCTTTTATTGACAGAGATAAAGTTGTGATGAAGCTGATAAAGTATCGTTGCAAATTAGCTGACAAACAGTCTGAGAAAGACCGGAAAAATGAATTTATCAGCCGACAATCTCTTTCACGATGTGGTAATACTAAAAGAGATTCACTATACGAATTGTTTCCTCCACGAAAGCAATGGTGCGGTATAGGAAAGATTCGTGAGAATTTAGATTCTGTGGCAAGAAATGAAAGAAAATTAAAATATACATATCTGAAAGCTAAGAAGTGCAACAGTAAAGAGGAGTGGTATCTGAAATTATGTACAAAAGCAGACGAAATTGTACGCTACGCATATAGAAAAAGAAAAGGAATAAAACCCCCGAAGGTGGCGGTTATAGAAAAGAAGAGGAATAAGGAGAAGCGTATAATAGAGTGCAGGCCAGTGTGCTCTTTTCCTCTTGAATTAAAAATAGTACTTTCTTTATTAAATAAATATCTGACAGAATTGTTTGATTCTTATTTCCATGACTGTTCATATGCCTTTAGAAGGCCAAAGGATGGTATGCATATGTTTCAACATCTAGATGCTGTCGAAGCAATTAGGGAATACAGAAAAAAACACTCTGAAGTAGGATTGTATGTGGCAGAATGTGATATGCAAAAATTTTATGATACGATATCCCATGAAATCATTAAGAAGCGATTTACAGAGTTGTTGTATAAAGCCATTAAGGATAAACGCATTAATAAGTATGGTGCAAAATTAACGAAGAGATGGTTTTTCTATTATATTGATTGTTTTGACTTCGTAAACAATGTCTTGGTTCATAATCAAAAGCAGGCAAACCACCCTTTTTGGAAAAACATCAAAAATAAAGCAGATTATCGTTGCAGAATAGAATGGGTTGACAAGCGTTTGCTTAATAGAAAACAGGCAAGACGGATAAAAGGTCATGTCGGTGTTCCTCAAGGAGGATCATTGTCTGGTCTTATCGCCAATATTGTAATGCATACGGTAGATAATGATGTTCTACAATCAATTGGTGATAAAGATATGTTGTATTGTCGTTTTTGTGATGATATGATTCTTATTGGGGTTAACGAAAAAGATGTTGCTAGTGCATTTGATTCTTACAATGCTGCGATTAAAGAATTGCGATTGATCGCACATCAGAATAAACCTATCGTATTGACGCAAATGAGAGATTTTTGGAAAGGCAAGACAAGAGGTCCATACAAATGGATAAAAGGCGAGCGTGATGCGTTTCCTTGGGTCACGTTTGTTGGATTTGATATAAATTGGTGCGGAAATTTGCGCATTCGAAAATCTTCATTTCTCAAACAAATGAAGAAGCAAACAAAAATAGCTAATGAATTGTTGCTCCCTTACTTGAAAGGAAAGGATGCAAGATATTGTGTTGGAACTATCATAACAAGTTTAAAAAGCAGGTTGATAGCAACAAGTGTGGGGCGTGTTACTCTTTGGAATTATAAAGACAATAACAATATTCATAGCTGGATGAGCGCATTTTCAATTTTAGATAAGAATCAGTGGTCTATGAAACAAATGCAGGATTTGGATAGGCATAGACAACAGGTTCTTGCGAGAGCAAAACAAACATTGGCAGGCATTACATGTACAAACAGGAAAAAAGAGGTAAACTATCGTGAAAATCATAGTGAGTATTTTTCTTATACTGGATGCCCTTTTAGTTACTATGGACAATGCTTTGATTATAAGATAAAGAACAAGGCCAATAAACATTAAAGCTCAATCGTTTATTTTGATTGTAAACAGCAGATAAGTCCCCCATTGCAGAGCCAATAATTCTTTTTTTACATTTGCGCGCAGATGTATAGATATGTGACTGACGATGATATACGTTACATTGTGGAGTGTATCAAGGAAGCGATAGTGAAGTAAGATACACTGGGTTTTTCTTCTTTTTCCAATATGTCTCCTTTGGCAATATAGCATTTATTAGTATATTTGCGCCTGGTAAAATGATCGTGTAAAGCGGTAGCTCTCCGTCTTCCGATGGCTGCGGTGATATGCAAAAACTAAAGGGTGAAATAGAATTTAATATAAATTGATAATTTGGATCAAATATGAAGACAGTAAACCGAACCTTATGCGGCTTGTTGATGCTGATGTTGTTCACAGCCTGCCACTCGTACAAGAAAGTGCCTTACCTGCAAAATGTGGAGGCGTTGGACCCCGAAGCGCAGGGGGAGGAGATGTACGACGCGAAGATCATGCCGAAGGATTTGCTTACCATCGTGGTGTCGTGTACGAGCCCGGAACTGGCCGCGCCTTTCAACCTGACGGTGGCGACACAGTCGAACGCGAACCTGAGTTATACGACCACGCAGCCGGTGTTGCAGCAGTATCTGGTGGACAATGAGGGGAAAATAAATTTCCCGGTGTTGGGCGAACTGTATGTGGGGGGCATGACGAAGAAGGAGACGGAACAGGTGATTGTAGACCGGCTGAAGCCGTATATGAAGGAGGTGCCGATCGTGACGGTGAGGATGGTGAACTACAAGATTTCGGTGATCGGGGAGGTGGCCCGCCCGGGGACTTTCACGATCAACAACGAGAAGGTGAACTTGCTGGAGGCGCTCGCGATGGCGGGGGATATGACGGTGTACGGAAAGCGCGACAACGTGAAGCTGATACGGGAAGACGCCGGAGGAAGGCGGGAGATTGTCACGCTTGACCTGAACAGGGCGGAGACGATACTGTCGCCGTATTATTACTTGCAACAGAACGACATCGTATATGTGACGCCGAACAAGGCGAAGGCGAAGAGTTCGGATATCGGAACGAGCACGAGCCTGTGGTTCTCCGCTACCTCGATTTTGGTGTCGGTGGCGAGTTTGTTGGTTAATATCTTAAAATAAGAAGAATAGCGATTTATGAAAGAAGAAATTTCGAGGGGAAATTTGAGAGAGAAGGAGGAAGAAAATATTAATTTGCGGGAGACGCTGTTTAAGTACATCATTCACTGGCCTTGGCTGGCGGGAGCGGTGGCGGTCTGTCTGATCGCCGCTTACGCGTATCTGTACGTAACTCCGCCGGTGTATAATGTGTCGGCGACGGTGCTGATAAAGGACGATAAGAAAGGCGGAGGAAATAACGCGATGGCAGGGCTCGAAGGGCTGGGGCTGACGGGAATCATGAGCTCGTCGCAGAGCTTGGACAACGAGATGGAGGTGCTGCGTTCCAAAAGCCTGGTGAAAGAGGTGGTGGAACAGCTGAACCTTTACGTGGCTTATCGCGATGAGGATCCGTTTCCGGAGCAGGAGCTGTATCTGACGTCGCCGGTATTGGTGAGCCTGACGCCGCAGGAGGCTTCCGAATTGAAGCAACCGATGGTGGTGGGGATGGTGTTGCATCCCGAAGGCGCCTTGGAGGTGAACGTGGAAGTGGGGGAGAAGCGGTATGAAAAGCGGTTCGAGAAGTTGCCTGCCGTATTCCCTACGGACGAAGGCACGCTGGCTTTTTTTGCTTCGGGCGACTCGCTGAAGAAAGAGAAGCGCTACATCACGGCGACTGTCAAGCGTCCGATGCAGGTGGCGAAAGCATATTCCACGGCTTTGAACATTGCTCCGACTTCTAAAACGACTTCGGTGGCGGTGATTTCGCTCAAGGATACGGATAAGCAACGCGGAAAGGACTTCATCAACAAGTTGGTGGAGATGTACAACCGCAACACGAACAACGATAAGAATGAGATCGCGCAGAAGACGGCACAGTTTATCGATGAGCGCATCGGTATTATCTCGAAGGAGCTGGGAAGCACGGAGGCGAATCTGGAGGCGTTCAAGCGGAGTGCGGGGATTACCGACCTGAGCAGCGACGCGCAGATAGCATTGACGGGAAGCGCGGAATATGAGAAGAAGCGGGCGGAGAACCGTACGCAGATCAATCTGGTGCAGGACCTGCGGAAATATATGCTGCGCAACGAGTACGAGGTGTTGCCGAGCAATGTGGGGTTGCAGGACGCCGCGCTGACGGCTTCGATCGACCGCTACAACGAGATGCTGATCGAGAAAAAACGGTTGTTGCGCACGTCGACGGAAGATAACCCCGCCATCGTGAACCTGAACACGAGCATTCAGGCGATGAAGGCGAATGTGCAGGCTACGCTGGACGGCACGTTGCAGGGGTTGATGATTACAAGGGCCGATCTGGACAGGGAAGCGGGACGTTTCTCGCAACGCATCAGCAATGCGCCGGGACAGGAGCGGGAGCTGGTAAGCATCTCGCGCCAGCAGGAGATCAAAGCGGGATTGTACCTGATGTTGTTGCAGAAGCGGGAGGAGAACGCCATCACGCTGGCGGCTACGGCGAACAACGCGAAGGTGATCGACGAGGCGATTGCGGACGACCTGCCGGTGGCTCCGAAAAAAGGGGTGATTTATCTGCTGGCTTTGATGCTGGGGCTGGCGATTCCCGTGGGAGTCATTTACCTGCTCGACCTTACGAAGTACAAGATCGAGGGACATACGGATGTGGAGAAGTTGACCTCGGTGCCTATCGTAGGGGATATCCCGTTGACGGGCGAGGGTGCCAAGCAAGGCTCCATTGCGGTGTTCGAGAACCAAAACAACATGATGAGCGAGACATTCCGCCACATCCGCACGAACTTGCAGTTTATGCTGCAAGACAAGCAGGTGATCCTGTTCACTTCGACGGTGAGCGGCGAGGGAAAATCGTTTGTTTCCTCCAACCTGGCGCTCAGCCTTTCTTATCTGGGCAAGAAGGTGGTGATCGTGGGGCTGGATATCCGCAAGCCGGGATTGAACAAGGTGTTCCGCCTCTCCACCAAGGAAAAGGGAATCACGCAGTATCTGGCGAATCCGTCGATGGATATCATGGAACTGGTGCAACCTTCGGACGTGAGCGGCAACCTGTACATCCTGCCCGGAGGAATGGTGCCGCCCAACCCGACGGAGTTGTTGGCGCGCGAAGGCTTGGACAAGGCGATAGCTACCCTGAAAGCGAAGTTCGATTACGTGATTCTGGATACCGCGCCCATCGGCATGGTGACGGATACGTTGCTCATAGCCCGTGTGGCGGATGTGTCGGTGTATGTATGCCGTGCCGACTATACCCGCAAGGCCGAGTTCCTGCTGATCAACGATCTGGCGAAAGAACAGAAGCTGCCTAACTTGTGCACCGTTATCAACGGCATCGACCTGAGGAAGAAGAAATACGGCTATTATTACGGATACGGCAAGTACGGATATGCCCGTCATGCCGGATACGGACAGGAACCGGAAAGATAAGAAAAACGACCTGACGAATAGCGAAAATAATTGATAAATAAGCGGCTGATTTCTTGGGATTCAGCCGCTTATTTATTATCTTTATAGGGTAAAACCTATGGAAAAGACAGTATGGAATTGAATGATTTTGTAGTAAAATGTTATGATAAAAACGAACTGGCGAGAATGTATTTCCCCGACCTCGAAGCGGGGGTGGCGGTGAACAAGCTGAGGCGGTGGATGCGCCGGTGCGAACCGTTGATGCAGGAGATGCGCCAAACGAATTACCATCCGAAAACAAAGGCTTTCACGGCCAGAGAGGTGAGGCTGATCACCCGCTACTTGGGGGAGCCTTGAAGGTATTCGTACTCTTTCCGGGCGTCGAAGCAGGGACAGGCTTTGCGGATGTCGGCGGTGACCTGGTTGTGTCCCACGATCAGGGCATCGGGGTATTGATAGGTCAGGATGCTGAGAAGGTCGGCCAGCGCCAGCCGTTGCATGCGGGTGCGGGTGTCTGCGGGGCGTCCTTGCTCATCGAGCCCGCCTTCGTAGCAGATGCCGATGCTGTGGCGGTTGAATCCGCGTACATGCGCTCCGGGTTCGCTCACGGGCCGGCAGTGGTGCAGCCTGCCGTCGCGGGTGATGTAGAAGTGGTAGCCGATGTCGCGGAAACCTCGTGCGAGATGACTTTCACGAAGACGCTCGACAGGGAAGGGAACATTGCAGCGCGTGGCGCTGCAATGGATGACCAGTAGCTTGATCTCACGGGGGAGATATTGTTCTGCGGACTGTTTCATGGCACGAACGATTAATGGCCCATACAGGAGACTACTCCGATGGCGGAGATGATGGCTGTGGCTACTGTGATGATGAACTGGAGAATGTTTTTGACGACTTGTTTTTTCATGTTTTTTTTAAGATTAAGTTTTTACTTGTGTTTTGTACTTTTCTCTTTCGCCTCGACTTTTGGGAGCCAAGGCGAAAGAGAGAGAGGGATTATAATCCCGGGTCGGGAGCTTCGGAATGTCCGCTTCCGCCGCCTCCGTGCGCATTTTCACCGCTTGTTGCGGACGGTTTCGGTTTTCCTTCCGTTTCGGCTTTGGCGTCGGGCTTGTAGAGGGTGAAGTCCATCGTCTTGCAGAGTTTGCGGAGGTCGTTTCCGGGATAAAACAGTACCCGTCCCTGTTTGATGCACGAGGTGGTGAATTCTTTTTCGGTCTTGGTGGGTGTTCCGGTTTTGATGGACATGCGGAAGTTTCCCAAGTCGCCCAGTTGCACGATGTTCCCTTCGCTCAGCACGTTCAGTATTTCGAGAAGGAATTCGCCTATGCAGCCTTCAAGTTCTCCCTTCGAGTACGACGACCGTTCGGAGATGCGTTTGCAGACGTCTTTGACGCTGACTTTGCGGCCACTTCGCGCCATGGCGTAGAACTTGGGGGCTTCCTGCGGTTTTTGCAGGTTTTTACGGGATACGACAATGTAATTTTGCATAATGATTTGTTTTTAGTTAAACATGGGTTTTGAGTACGTTGGTAATCGATTACATGGCAAAGATAGTATAGCGGGATGCGGGCGTGACGCTCAATGACGTTCATTGACGGGGTGGGAAAAAGAAAAACCGGAGACTGCGGATGGAAAAAAGGCGGCGGGCTTTGGCATCGAACACGGTGGGCTTTGAAAAAAAGGCGGCGGGCTTTGGCATCGAACACGGTGGGCTTTGAAAAAAAGTCGGCGGGCTTTGGCATCGAACACGGCGGGCTTTGAAAAAAACACGACGGGCTTTGGCATCGAACACGGCGGGCTTTGAAAAAAAGTCGGCGGGCTTTACCATCAAACCCGACGGGCTTTGTGATGCAACTCCGCAGGCTTTGAAAAAAACGTTTGAACGCATTTGTATTTGTAATAATAGTTTACTATTTGTCGAAGGCTTTCCCCGGGACGTTCGGAGAAGCGTCCCGGGGATTTTTTGAGGATTTGAAAACGCCAAAACGTCAAAACGCCACTATGTCCCCTTTTTTTTGCAACTTTTCATAGACTCCATGCTTTATTTTGTTGATTTTCAGTCCATTTAACCCCTTTAGCAGCCTTGTGACAGTGCGTTTGCTCAGTTGGGTGTTTGCAGCGACTTCATACGCTTCTTCGGTGGTGAAAACAGACGGGAGACAGTTGAAAAAATCCGCATATTTGTCAGGATTATTCAAAGGTTCTGCTTTCTCGCAGGTCATGGACGAGAGTAGCAGCCGGCTGTGTTCGTAGCAGCAGAGCACGAGCTGCATCGCATGCTCGAAGTCGACGTCGGAACAGTAGATTTCGGGGGTGGGATCGAGGTTTTCGAACTGCCGTATCCGGGTTTGAATCATGCTGACACGCATCACTATGAAGGCATAGCGCTTCACCACAGCCTGCAAATCGTCGTTGCTGGCAAGCACGGTGTCTTCGAGCAGGTCGGCAAAAGTGCGGTTCAGGTGCCTCCACTGTTTGGGCGTGAAATGAAACAACAGGGGATGTTCGAGGCAGAAACGGTATAGCTCGCTGACGCGCCGGGCGAGGGGAATGAAACGGTCTTCGAGCGATTCGCTCTGGTCGCCCATCTCTTTCCAGCGGGGCGCTTCCCGGTAGGTGTAGTAGAGGATGCGGCTTGCCAGCCCGTTTTCCGAACTGTTGAGCAGGGTGGCGAGCTGTCCCGGCGTGCCCGTGAGCAGCATGGCGAGCTTGGGGTGCGAGATGCAGATGGGGCGCATGCCGTTGCTCTTGAACGAGGAGTCGATATTCTCGTGTTCGAAAGCTTTGCGCAACATATCGTCGAAGTTGCCGCAATCGAGGTGGTTGGCTGTGGAGAGCGACTGGGCTTCGGTGTCGAAGATGATGCTTCCCATGCTGCCGTTGTCTTGCATCTGCATCTGCATGCGCGTGTAGCTGGTGGTGGCGGGGATGATGAACATCTTGAAGGGCGGGCGTTCGGGTTCGGGCTGTTCCGCTTGCTCCGTCTTCTTCTTGCGCTTCCGTACGTTCGCCAGCCATGCGTCGTGCGCCTGTTCGTAGGCTTTCATCGCCCGGTCGCTCTGACGCAGGATGTCGCGGTGCAGTTCTTCGATGAGGTAACGCCCGGTCTGCACGATACTCTTTCCGCTGCCTGCGGGGGCGATGACGACGCTGTAGAGGTGCGGAGAGTATTTCTTGCGGTTGTACACGCCGAAAGTGCAAGGCAGGGCGGCGCTGAGCGCAGTGAGGTCGGCAAGGAAAGAGATGTCGCGTTGCCTCAGGTCCTCTTCTTCCACGATGCATTCGCTGAGCAGTTTGGGAAGATTTTTAAACAAATCTTCGGGAAAGAAAGGGGTGTTTTTCCGAAGCTCTTCTCCTTCCCAGTAACGTTCCGACTCGTTTTCATCGTTTGTAAAACAGTCATAGTGGCGTTTTGGCGTTTTGGCGTTTTCAGAAACGTGCTTTTGGCGGGCGTTCTGCTCCTCTTTCGATTCGTTAACTTTCTGATAACCAGCCGAAAGAACCTTTTTAATCTCGTTTTCGGAGAAGTCCGTACCGCTGAATCGGGGCAAAAGTTCGCGGAAAACGGCTTTTTCGGGATACCTTCTCCGGGAGGCTTCGCAGGCCAGTTTGAAGAGGTTGGTATGACGCATTCCGGGTGTCAGCGGATTTAAGAAAATATAGGACATCAGGAACTGCTTCAGGTCGGCTGTCGCCTCTTCTTTTTCCGGCCATTCGTCGGCGCCACCCGTTTGGGGTAGGGCAGGGCCTTCCGGGCACAGGCAAGGTTCGGCTTCGGGCAGCACGAAAGGTTCGAACCACGTGGAGAGGTATCCGCCGGGCGAGTAAGTGAAATAGCAGAGGCGGCTCTCGTCTTTGCAGGCGGGATCGCTCTCCATTCCCAGCAGGCGGTCGTAGTAACGGCTCACGAGGCGTTGCGCTTCGCGGTATCGGCCCTCGATGTTGTCTACGTAGGCGAACACCTTCAGCCCGTCGGTGGGGCTTTCGAGCGCGGCTACCGTGTGCGGGTCGTCGGCGCAGAGGCGGATGAGCGCGTGACGGTCGGGCACATGGTCGTAGTCGAGCCCCACGATGTGGCTGGGCTTGCGGAAGTTGCGGACGGCATGCGCCCCCTCGAACGTGCCGGCGGGCGTGAAGCAGGGCAGGGCGCGCTTGAGCCGTTGCGCCGCTTCGTTGTCGCCTTCGGCGTGATACCTCCGGATGGTTTCCACAGCCGAAGCATGTACAGGTTGGATACAGTCGCTCATCACTTGCCGGAAAGAGCTCGTCCGCGGTTCGCGGGAATACACGCTTCCGTATACGGAAACGAAAATCTCATCAATAGTTTTCATAATACGATGATTTTTTTAATAATAAGGTTAAATAATTTATTCCTCACGGGAGTCCGCCCTTCCCCGCATTTGTTTGCGGGCAGGGCGTTTCCCGTTTTCCGGCGGCAAATATAAGTCGGTGATTTTTAAAAACAGTTCCGGCGTGTGGAACTGTTTTTATTTATTTTTTTATTATGGGAGGGGGCAAATCCGATCAGCTTGTATCAAAAAATAAGCATGAATTGCATAAAAAATCATCCGACGAGCTTGTAAGTTTCGAAAACTTGTTTTATTTTTACATCTATATTTCGAACAAACACGCATAGACAATGGATTTTTTTCGTTACGATTCGATTTCGAAACTGGTGGTGGCTTTCATGAACGCCGACCGCCTGATTACTTATAACTATTTGGCGGACGAGCTGCATATCCGAAAAGCTACCGTGAGCGCGGCGAAGAAAGGGGGCGACCTCCACGTCGGCCAATACGTCCGTATCATTCGCCTGATGGCGGAAACCGTTCAGATAACCCTGCTTATGCCCGTGCTGGTGAGGCAGATACGCAAGGCGCTGGCAGAACACCGCAATGTGGTGGTGGGCACTGTTCCCGCCAACGAACAGGGAAAAAGCGAGCCCGACGACTGGGAAGTGATGATGAAATGGCGGGATGTTTGAAACGTTGTTTTATCCGCTTATACAACGATAGTTGATTCGCATTGGCTTGCTTTTTGTTTTTCAAAAGCGTACTTTTGCAGGTAAAACCATTTCTAAATTTCTGTAAAGATGGAAAATCACATTGTAATTATGGCGGGCGGCGTAGGCAGCCGTTTCTGGCCGATGAGCACGCCCGAACGCCCGAAGCAGTTTATCGACGTGACGGGATGCGGACGCACGCTGATTCAGATGACGGTAGACCGCTTTGCGGGTATATGCCCCCAAGAGAACGTGTGGGTGGTGACTTCGGAACGATATACGGGGTTGGTGAAGGAGCAGCTTCCCGAGGTGCCGGAGGAGAATATTCTGCCGGAGCCTTGCGTGCGGAATACGGCGCCCTGTATCGCTTACGCCTGCTGGAAGATTAAGAAGAGGCACCCCGACGCCAACATTGTGGTGACTCCCGCCGACGCGCTGGTGATAGACACTACGGAGTTCCGCCGCGTGGTGAACAAGGCGCTCGCCTTTACGCAACGCAGCAGCGCCATCGTGACGCTGGGCATTCGCCCCACGCGTCCGGAAACGGGATACGGCTATATCGCCGCCGCGCATCCGATAGCCACCGACAAGGAGATATGTACGGTAGACGCCTTTAAGGAGAAGCCCGACAGGGAGACGGCGGAGAAGTATCTCGCCGAGGGCAATTATTTCTGGAACGCGGGCATATTCGTATGGAACGTGCGCACCATCACGGCGGTGATGCGCGTCTACGCTCCGGGCATCGCCCAGATATTCGACCGTATCTTCCCGGCTTTCTACACTGCGCAGGAGCGGGAGATGGTGGAGCAGCTGTTCCCTACCTGCGAGAAGATTTCCATCGACTATGCGGTGATGGAGAAGGCGCAGGAGATTTACGTGCTGCCCGCCTCTTTCGGATGGTCGGACCTGGGTACGTGGGGCGCGCTTCACGGCCTGCTGCCGCAAGACAAAGCGGGAAACGCCGTCGTGGGACCCGACATACGCCTGTACGAAAGCAAGAACTGCATCGTGCATGCCCCCGACGAAAGGAAGGTCGTGGTGCAGGGGCTCGACGGATACATCGTTGCCGAAAAAGACCGCACGCTCCTCATCTGTCGTTTGGATGAAGAGCAGCGGATCAAGGATTTTTATTAATTGCTTACCGGCATGTTGACCGGGGTGCAGTAGTCTATCATCACCACCATGGTTTCGGCAGAAACGGCACGGTTGGAGAGGAACTCAAGGGGGATTGCCACTCCCCGCTCCGTGATGGTGTAGATGTATGCGGGAGTTTGGTCGATTATCGTGAGTCGCATCGGATTTGCGGGAGCCGGGAAGAAGTTGGCGGTCTTGAAACGGACTTCCAGCGGCAACAGCTCCTTGGGGAACGTTCCGGGAAGCATCACCCGGGCATGCATCGTAGCGCCTTGCGTAGCGGGAACCGTGCCCACCTGCCAGGCTTGGAAGGTGAAGTTCGGACGGACGACTACCGTCACCGAGCGGTATAGCCTCACGGGGGTGATGCCGTCTTCATACTCTACTTGGACAACGATTTTCGACCGGAGCTCGCCCGAACCGGGGATGCTGTGGAGCGTAACCGATACATGGCCGGTGGAGGAGTTGATAACGGCGTTGCTCACCGCCGCTTCGTAGCCCTCGACGGGTTTGAGGCTTACGCTCATTTTTTCGTTGTCCGTCACCCAGCTCTCTCCGGAGCGCACGGAATAGGTGGCGGTGAAATCGCCCGATTGAGAAGGCTCGGTGACCACGATGAAGTTTTTGTCCACTTCCAGCTTGCGTATGCCGTCGGTGATGGAAGGAAATACCTCCAGCGACGGGTCGAGCGAGAAGTTGGTGTTGTCGGCGGCGGACGCGATGGCGCTTTCTATATCGGGATGCCCTATGTTGGTCACGTTGCTTACGGTAATGCGGTAACTGTTGTTGCGCCGGATGTCTTGCCTCTCTTCATCGGTGTTCACGATGTCGATCTTGTAGTAGGTGGTTTGTCCGCTGAATTCTCCTTTGACAATCATGCAGGAATAGTCGTTCCCTGCGGACGCGTTGTCGCGCTCGAAGGTAAAGACGGCGCCTCCCGTCATGGGTTGGAAATCGGAGAGCGAAGGCACTTTCAGCTCCGCGTCGGCAGGAACGGTAATGGCGTTTTCATCGAAAACGTGCCCGTCGGTTCCTTCCGCGCGCGGATTGAATGTGGCGATGGTTCCGCGGTCGTAATTGTAAATGGCGAACGAAACGTTCTCCAGACCGCTCTGCACGCTGAGTGTGAACTTCGCCATATTGCAAATCATTTCGACGGGGGTGTCGCCGAAAGGTTGCTGCTGTGTGATGCCTCCGCTCAGTTCGATACGCTTCCATGCGGTAAACTGTGTGGTGGAGATGCCTGCCAGCGCTTCGCGGGCGTCTTTGCCGATGAGCTCGTCGTTCCATCCCGTCCAATCGTAATTGGCGATAAAGTGTACGATGCGCGGGTCGTTGGAATAAGTTACTTGGGCCGTGTATGTCCCGGAGCCGTTGTGTACGGTGGATGCTTTCTCCAATATCCGTTCCGCGTCATCGCACACCAGCAGGTCGATACGGTTGATGGTGAAATCGCCTCCGGAGCGCGATGGCGGAATTTGGGGCGCACGGATGGTAAAGGAGATGGCTCCTTGGGGAGATGGGGGTTGAACCGCAGGTTCTTCTCCCGAACTGCATCCCTGCGCCATTGCCAGAAGTAACAGGGGTATATACGATAGTAACTTTTTCATACGATTCAATTTTTATGTGGTATTTCGATGTTGTATAGCTGTCTCTTTTTTTAATTGTCGAACGGAGGAGCCTTTATATCCCGCACGCAGCGAACGTAGGCATTTGAAATTGTACCGTCTGAGGCCCCCGGTAGCGTAATCATGATGGCTCCGGAGCTGAGTCCCGACCAATAATACTTTCCGGTCATAATTCTGGTGACGGCTGTGCCTTGTTTCTGCATTTGGTCGATCAGCTGAATCTCCGCGCGGGTGGGCAGCCGCCAATCGTCCAATATCACCTCTTGACCGTTTTCCACACGGGTTTCGGTGTAAAGGGCGCAAGTGTGAAGCGCATACCGCCTTCCCTGACTGGAGCTGTAATACCTCAGATATCCATTGCCCCATGTCGTCTTATATCCCATTATATTAGTAGCTCCCAGCTGCGATGCCAGTTCGAAATTGGGTGAAATCATACAGGCGGCTTCTTCGCTGTCCTCGGTAATGTAGTCGGTATGCTTTACTACGTATTCGTAGTTTCCCCAATAACCATTACGTTCATAAAACCCTACCTCTGTGGTCGGCGGGAATGCCAGCACCGTGTTCGGAGGCAGTTGGCTCGGAACCAGATTCGTAATGCGGTAAATGGATTTGTTGTTAAGGTGCGATTCCAGTACTCCGTCCGGTCTCCAGCTCGACCTGATGCCTGTGGTGTTGGTGATGAACGTGCCCGGATACTGCCAGAGAGTGACCTCTATGGGGTCGATGCCGGTAGAGGCTTGATGGCCGATGGTGAAAGTAATCTTTTTGGGGATGTAGTTCTCCGGAACCTTCGAATATACCTTGATTTTGCTTCCCGCCTGAAGCGTGACTTGCGGAATCTGGTCGCCGGTGCAATCTTCAATCACCGGCTGCCCCGTCTGGTTGCTTACATAGATAAACTTTCCCTTCACGTCGGTTATCGCCACCGGATCTGAGGTGGAGTAGCCGATGAAATACGTATTGATGTTTTTCATTTCCACATACGTTTCGGATACCATGAGGTAATGCGGCGCCTTGATTTCGGAGACCATCAATTTCTCCTCCCAGTTTTTCACGCTGAAGAAGGCGTCGACCGGCGCGGGGTCGGCGGGGTCGAGGCTTCCCAGTTTGCTTACCGCCACCGTGATTTCGTAAAGATGGTTGGCTTTGACGGATGTTTCGCTTCCGTTCAGCGGCACCCGGTAGTAATAGTTCTTTTCCTCTCCCGTGGATGTTTTGGTGATGGGCAAGGTCAGGAGAAAATAAGTCGATTCGTCGATGTCGCTCCAGAAGTTGGGATAGCTGTAGAACGGCGCGGACGGCGTGCCGTTGAAAGCGATTTCCGCTTCGTCCGAATCGGAATACTCGGCATCGTCGGGCAATGCTTCGTGGTCCAGATAGCCCCGGTCGGTGACGTTCTTCAATTGGATCGTGGGTTGCCCCAAGGTATATCCGCCTCCCGTGATGGAAAACGTTGTCAGCTTCACGCGCGCCTTTACGGCTGCCCGTTTCAGTTCGAAATTCCCGATCCGGTTGTCGCTGCTGCCCAATTTCAGGTTAGCTGCCGGAACCACGGACGCCATCATCACAAAGTCGCCGTTTGTGACGGAGCCTATCGCCTTGCTTACTACGTGCTGCTTGAATTCGGTGAGTGTTTTGCCCCACAATTCGTCGTCCAGATTGGCTACGGCATATACCGTGTAGCTCACATTGCCCTGGAAGAGGTCGACGTAGGTGTCTTCTATCGGCAGCAGTATGTCCGTGTTTTCGGCAATGGGCGGAACAATGGCAGCCCGGTATTTCATGGTTTCGCCTTCGAAGAAGTACAGTTTCAGCGAAGTGATGGTGTTTTCGTTGCCCACGCCCGGCTCGTCGGCACGCGTAATCACGGCAGACTTGGGTACCTTGATTTGCAGGGAGAGTTTTCCGCAGTCGGCGCAGCCGCAATCTTCGAGATTGTCGCTCAGGCACGACGCGAAAACAAAAACACTCAACGCGGCGAATAATGCGTAAAATATATGTTTTGCTTTTTTCATAGTTTTTTCCCTCCTGTATTAATGGTCGTCTTGTGTGATTAGAATCTGCGTATCGGGTTGCCCGTTTACTAATTTTATGCGTTCCGCCGTTCCGTTGGCCGGATTGGTGACGGTGATGTAAAAGTGTGTGGTGCGTGTCACAGCCGGATTGTACGGTTTCAACGGCTTGATGGTTATGGTCTTCGTTTCGCCTATCCCTCCGTATGTTTGGGTGATGTCTCCGAATCCGAACTCCAGCCCGTTGTCCAGCGAGGCTTTCCATGTGGCGCCTTCGGGACCTGCGGTGAGCGTAAAGTCGAACGTGAGGTTGTTTTCGATGGAAGTGACATTCCCTTCCACAGTCGTGAATTCGGGTATGACATTAATTTCGGGATTTTCGTCTTCGAACGACTGCTCGCTTTCTACCAAATCCCACGGTATGGTTTTGCATTGCAACAGCAGTCCGTCGTAGTCTTCGCCTATGGAGTTGACGGTTGCCGTGAGCATGTAGTGATGATTCCGCTTGAGGGAATAGTTGTGGTCGTCGGCGTCCGAGTTTTCATCGTTGATGTAGGCCCTGTAGCGGGCGTTCACGTTGTTGTATAAGGCGTCTATGACGATGTAGGCGGCCCGGTTGAGCGTGTCGCTCACCGATCCGATGTTTTCATACACATATACGGGTTTCCTGCTGCCGCCCCACACATCGGTGCCGCCGGCAGTCACTGCAAAGCCATCCACTTCCGTATCGTTGTGGTTCCAGTAAGTTTGTCCCGGCACGTTTTCGCCTTCCCACAGCGCCGCTTTCGCCGTCGCCCGGTAGAGGCGTACTCCCTTCAGTACAATGGGGATGCCGTTCGATTCGGGGTGGGGCCCCTTCTTTATCTTTAACGTAAGTTTTGCCACCAGGCGTGTCAGGTCTATCGTCACCGAAGCCGGAGTTCCCGGAACAACGGCGATGTCTACAGGTTTGTAGCCGGTCATCGTGAAAGGTTGCTCCATCGGGATGGAGACGGCGGGAGTAATAAGACCTTTCAGCGCGTTGAGCGTGGTGACGCCGTCGAGCGCGGCGGTGAGCGCGGCAGGCTCGTTGGCTACCACATAGATGGTTTTCGGACCGGTGGTGGTTTGTATCCTGAACGGATTCTGAAACTCTTCTTCGCCCGAACTGAACACCTGCATTTCGTCCACATAGTTGCCTCTGAATACGTAAACGCGTATTTGGGTGATGAGCTCTTCGCCGGCATACAGATCTCCTCCCCGGGTTTGAATATTATTCATCGATAAAGATATGACTGCCGGTTCGCCTTTATCGCCCGATGGGTCGTCGTTATTGCATGCCGTGTTCCAAAGAAGCGCGGCCGACAATAAGAAAAATATCTTGTAAATTGGTTTCATCATACTTTATCGTTTTTATTAATATTCTACATCCTGATAAATCACACCCCACGGAGTGACTACCACTTTTATACTGAGATCCGCCCAGAAGTCGATGACGATATTCAGTGTTTTTCCGACCACGGGAATAAATTCTTTGCCGTCGGAACCTTGGGTGAAAGAGTACAGTAAATTGCCTTTTTTGTATATTTCGAGCACGTAAGACTCATTCCCGGCGGTGGGGAACGTGTTGAACAGCGAAGTAGCCAGCTTGTTGTCTCCGACAGCCGAGATCGCCGGTTTGTAATTCACCATGTTTCCGCTCAGCTCTCCGTTGGAGTCGTAGGTATCGGGCGACTCGCGCAAGATGAAAGAGTAGTCCGACAGCGATTCGCCTGCGGGAAACTTGCGGGCGGTGATGATGACCGAGGCCGTTTTACGGAAGATCTGCACCTCGTGCGACCGTCCCATTTCGGTGCTTCCGAACTCCACCTCCACGTCGTGCGAGCCGAAGAACAAATCGCCCGGCGATTGCGCGACGGTAATCATGTTTCGGGTGACTTGCCCCGATTTCAGCTTCACATACAAGTCCGTCAGTTGCTGCACGGTGTTGATTTGCGAATAATCCACTTTGCTGTCCAAGTTTGCCCATGCGGCAAATTTCAACGATTTGTGTCCCGGAAATTCCATCCGGATATCTATGGGCTTGCGTTGCTTTACCTCGTTGGCGGTCATTGTGAATGTTTTGAAAATCTGTTGATTTTCATCAAACACAAACAGAATAACTTGCTCTACGTCTCCCGATTCGGTTATGTCATTCCCATCGGCATCCACTGCCTTGACGGTGACTTGAAACGGTCGAGGGCAATCTGCAACATTTTCTTTGAGGCAACTGCTTAGCAAACCGGTAAGCAATAATGCTACAAGTAAAAAGCAGTATTTGTTTGTGTTACTCATATCCTTATTTTTTGGGTTATTTTTACTTCCGTGGGGGAGATTGCTCTCCGCCCACGGTATCTGCCGTCAAAGCGGCAGGATGGTTGTGTTATCGGTTCGGGGGTAAACGCACCGAATGGTTGATTTACACAACTGATTAGTACACTACATTTTGTCCTACAATTTTCCAATCAGTAACTTCCACTTTCACATCGAGCGTTGCGGCTTCTGTAGGCGGATCGGTAGGATCGTCTTTACCCAAGTGCTTGATGGTAACAGAGATGTTGTATTGGGTGTTGCGGAGTATCTTACTGTCTTTGGGAGTATCTCCTTCATAGGTATAGCCTTCTTTATTCGCGTTTACTACGATGGAATAGTAGGTGTAATCGTCATCGTCAAAGACACCGGGGAATTCGTCGGCATCAGCATAAGTATCGTCAGCCTTTTTGATTTTTCCTTTGATGGAGAGTACAGTGGGTTGTACGGAAGCGTCGTTTTCGAAAACATAATAGTATACCTGCTTTTCGCTTAAGATATCTAAACTGGTAAAGGCGTCTTTCAAGTAATCTGCTTTCCAAGCAGGCACCCATGTATCCGGTTTCAATGTCCCGTCGAAGTCAGTCAAATCAACTCCTGAAAGCAATTCGGGTCCTTTTACCAAAGCTCCTGGATTGCCGAAATATTTGGATTGTTTTTTGGCATTGAACAGGAATATTTCTTCCGGTTCGAATGTGAATCCTTCGTACGAGCCTTCGAATGCAGTTTCAACATTTACCAATGCTACGCGGGCGGGTACACGCGTCAGCTTCACCGGTACGCCTACGCTGATTTCGTTACCTGCAGGAGTTTGCCCTGCCGCATATCCATAATAATTCTTACCGGCTTGAATGGTGAATTCCTCGGTTACTTCGCTGGTCATCAGCAGGCCGTTTTCTAAAGTTTGGGTTGCCAAATCGGTAGCAACTTTAGTCAATAAATCAGCTTTCGAGGTAATGGTTCCCATGTCGGCGGTAGCGTTGGCCACCACCACCATTGTGCGTGAACCGGTAGTTACGGCAATGCCTGTTACTTCGGTGACATCCTCACCGGTCGCTTGTTTATGCCCGTCCACAGCATCGCCGTTGAATACGAACACATCGAGCCTCTTGATTTTGCTTTCGCCTGCAGTGACGGCATCGGGACTTCCGATTGCGCGAGTGCCGCCTTGTACGATTCTCAATGACATTGTGGCGTTTTTCGCCTGTTGAACAACCGGTGTGTCCTCGTTGCTACAAGCTGCCAGCCCGAGGGCAATGGCTCCTAGTAAAAAAAGTTTTTCCAGTTTCATACATTAAAAGTTTTAAGAATGAATAAAATTAATTAGTTAACTCGGTTTTTTTAAAGTTTCTAAATATTGGTTTTTGTTCTCAAGTACGTTTGTTTCTATAAATTGTCTTCGATGTATTTTTGGTATTGGTCCGCATTGTGTGCGGCATCGGCGTTCCCTTTCCGGGAGGTGTGTCAAAATGCACACCTCTTTTTTTATGCACAAAGCCCCGACTTTCA
>OHBE01000547.1_pt1 | contig 41595 bp, 40 predicted proteins | sample 1577231 | NCBI WGS metagenome assembly OHBE01 (sample SAMEA3541506, study PRJEB24748) | human gut metagenome | biome: human gut; feature: human-associated habitat; material: faeces | place: China | collected 2012 | reverse complement strand
CGAATTTATCCCCCTCCATCGGTTTCAACCGTCCAAGCGTAGCTTCCAGCTCTATGTTATATTTTTCTTTATTGATCTTCTCTATAGCCGTGCGGATTCCTTGCCTTACAGCCTCGTCCGTTTCCGTGTTAAGTTTTTTTGTTAGGCTTGATATCTGGGCGTTAAGATAATCTATGGAGCCTTCGGGTAAGGGTTCCATCTCTATCTTTAATTTCTCATCCTTCAACTTTTCTATGGCAATACGGATTCCTTGCCTCGTGGCCTCGTCCGTTGCGGATTTTAATTTCTTTGATAAATCTGATATCTGGGTCTCGATATAATCTATTGAGCCTTTAGCGGCTACATCTGACACGGCAATAGGTTTCCCTTTATCAGTTTTATCTTTTAGAGTCGTATTATTCAAAAATTCTTTTATTTTCGCATCTGCTTTTTCTCTTACACTCAATTCCTCTTGTATATATTTTATCCTCTCCTTGGTATCATGGATGGATTGGAGAATATCTCCTCTCTCTTTTCGGTTATAATAACCGGGCATTCCTGCCAACTCCTTTCGTCTCTTCTCTAGATCTCCCAAGGACATAGTTAAGGATGACAAATCGCTTTTGAGAACATCTATCTTATAGGCTTCTGTCTCATCATATTCTATAGCGGTTAATTCTATAGAACGTTGCTTTGATAGCCCCCCGCTTATGTTTGCATCATAAGCTCCTTTTATTTTATCAATTATTTTATTTGCCTTATCACCAATGACCTTTTCTTGTATCTCATCTTGTGTTTTCGCTAAATCAGTAAGATTCTGTATCAATGAGGCTACTCCTTGGGCGGCGGTAGACAAAAAACCATTTGATTTGTTCATGGTTAGAATAAACCCTTCCCATGCGGATGATACCGCATTTAAAGATCCCTCCAAATTTGCGTTATTAATCCGTTGTTGCTCTAAAGCCGTGTTTGTCCCAGTTATGGCATCGATATATCCTTTGTATTGATCTTTTGCGTTAACCAGAGCTAAAGCCGCCGTAACGCTCTCTCTTCCGAACATTTTAGTCATTTGGGTAGCATCTAGATTTTTGCTTGCCAGATTATCTAAAGCTTTGGATAAACCAACCACAGAAGGTCTAAGATTATTATCAGAGCTTCCTTCCAATATCAAGAATATATTACGCAAATTCGTCCCAGCCTCACTAGCTTCCGTTATCTTAGGGGCGATAGTCTCAATAGCGGCTACAAGCTCATTGTATTTAACACCTACGGAATTAGCAGCACCTCCGGATTTCTCTATAGCCTTGGATAAATATTGTATATCAGCCGATCCCGCTTGCGATGCAGCCGCCAATATATTAATATATTCACCTGCCACATTAGCACTCTCACCCATTTGGTTTATAGATCCAGATAAAGCTTTTGCCGCAGATGGGACATCCATACCCGCAGCTTCGGCTAAGATAATGGCTTGTTTCGTGACCTCGTTAAGCGCCTCTCTATTTTTCAATAATTCAGGCTGTTGTGAACCTATCAATTTGTAAGCCTCAACTACTTGCGATGCTGTTTGTGTAGATGTAGATCCTAAATCAATAGCAGCTTTCTTGAAATACTCCATATCCTTAGCCCCAAGTCCGGTTAAAGATCTAAGACCTGACAATGATTTCTCGAACTCCATGCTTTTCTTGGTAACGTCCATAAGCGCAAATGAGATGCCGCCAAGAGTGGCAAAACCTTTTGTCATGCTAACGATTGACCCTCCAACGGACTCTGTCACCTTCTTGAAATCAGAGACCTGTTTCCTTGTCTTATTTATAGACCTGTCAAACTCATTATTCTTGAACAGGATTCTTACGAATAGATCCGCCGCCATTATTCTTCAATTTTACAAATTCATTTAACATATAGCTCAATCTCTCACGCTCTTCCTCTGGCATCTCCATGCTGTCATTCTCATCCCAAGGGAAGGGCATCATATCCTTTATATCTATACGTTTGCTGCTATTTACTTGGGCTATCGTATAAACCAATTGACGGGTTTGATTCCAGCTCTCTATGTACTTCTTATGGATACCTTCCATACAAGCGTCAATCTCATATGGTTCCATATCATCAAGCACATAGGCCGGATCAAGCCCGCCAACAAAAACCAAGGCTTGGAATATATCCTTACCGCTTATTCTTTTTTTTTATCGTCATTATCAGCGTTATCCGTATTTTCCAATATCTCCTTCCTCTTGTTGTACTCTACGGACCATTTCAAAAAATCAAGATATATAGACTCGTCATCGCACAATATGTCGGTAAAAGCCTCCAAGTCCATAGTGAAACCCTTATTGTACGCTAACAATACGGAATAAAAGAACACGATATTCTCAAACGTCAACATGTCATCGCCGATATTCTTTCCCATGATCTTCTCGTAAATCATTCGGACGCGAAGATTATATCCAAGGCGATACTCCTTATCTTTTATAGTGATCTTATCTTCCATCATGATCAAGATCTCTTGAGCAACGGGCCTTTGCCCTTAAATGTAGCGGAATAAGTAGCCTTGTCGTTATGGGCGGCATTGGCCGTGATAGAGGTGATACATACGTCTCCCTCATATCCTCCGGACCCAATAGTCCATCCTGCGGAAGGTTTGCCCGTCTTAGATCCTGCCTCGGCAGTGACAGCGAATGCCACATGAAGCACTTCTCCCGATAAAAAAGCGTCAACCAGACTATCATAGTCTGCCTCAATCATCATCGAGTCCGCTTGAATATCCCAGCTGATTTGCCCAAGCTCGGTATCGCCATATTCTCCAGTATCCTTGTTGGAGATATCAAGCTCCTCCCTTGATAAGTTCATTGTATGCGTAGTAGCAGCGCCAAGTGCTACATAATTCTCTGAAACCTTTTTGAAGAGCATCAAATCCCTTCCTCTTACTACTTTATTTTCCATGTTAATTATCAATTACAATATTAAACGTAAGAGCCTGTATATACGCCTCGTCTTGAAAATCCTCAACGGCGTTGGCAAGCTTTATATCGGAGATATCAAAACCATCCAAGTTCATTGGATAGTCTGGCATCTCATCCACTATAGCGGAAGCAATGTCCAGCGATTGAGAGTAGCTAGAACCGACGATAATAATATCCACGCTGATCATTCCATAACGATAAGACACATCCTTGTCCGATTCCAAGACTACCCCACTTCTTTTGTACGTAACAAAAGGAAAAGGCGTTTTCTGCTCGGCAACGACCGGATATATACGGCCTTTCAACCTGTCATTGATACTCATATCAGCTAACAGTCTTTTAATCAAAGCTCCTATCTCTAACGCTCTCATTTCTTTCTTCCTATCCTTATTACAGCCCTCATCACTCTTTTCTCCATATCGTCAAGTACCTTTGATTCTTCCGAGTCTTGCGCTTTCCTGAAATACCTTCGTCCCGTGATAATGCCACGATTCGCGGGTTTCCCCGACCTAGTCAAATATAATCTAGCACCTTTCCTTTTCATGCCGGTGACCCGATGCCCTTTGGTAAATCTCCGTTTGGTACCAAGCTCAAAAAACTTGGCTCTAAAATCCCCAAGAATATCAACAACGGCATCTTTGGTTTTCTTATTAACGTTAAGCCTTACCAATGGTAATCTCTTGGTTGATCCGTTACGGTCTTTATAGACATTGAAAGCCTTGAAAGCAGTTCCGGAACCAAAGTTCTGGATGGTTCTTTTCCTTATGATCTGTCCACCGGACCGAACGGCGGAAATCATAGCCTTATCCATTTCCTTCCCGGTAAGCCTGTCCACCATCCGGTTATATTCCGATATATCAACCTTGACCTTACTCATTGATCCTCTCCCCCGTGATGGTTATACAATTCTTGGATCTCTCCGGATTGATATCGAGTATCCTGTACCTTATCTCATCATGGACAATAACCATGTCATAATCGACCTTATGATACAGGCGTATCTCGATCCTTACCGTATAGGTATTGACGATCTCATTGGCCTCTATCGCCCTGTTGCCTCTAATGTGGGAAACACGGGCATAGGTAGAGAAACAATCCTCATAAATTACCTCAGAGGCAGAATACTCAGTCTCGGACTTTACAGGCAACTGGAATGTGATCTTATCTCTCATCAACCCCGCTCTCATGATCCTTTGGATTATAATACCTTACATAAGGAAACAATAAGCTATCTACCATCATGGGCACCTTGCTAGAGGAAACGAAAGCTATTGGCTCCCTATTCTCGTAATAGTGAGCCACGACAAGCTTGGCGGCATGTTTGACCGGAAGAGGTATAATACCGTCCGGAAAAACATCCGTCAATGAGTCGAATTTTAAACGATTAGCGATGTCGATCTCTGACATATCTATCAATTCCTCGATATACATATCATCATCGGTATAATCCAAATCCACTCTTAAATGCCTCTTTGCCTCCTCTAGCGTAAGTATCATGAGCCAAGTTATTTAATAGATCCAACAGCGAATGATTCTTTTCTGCGAGGCTTGGCATCAAAGAAGGCGTTGATAACTAATCGGACCTCACCATCAGCGGCCTTCGTGTAAGGATCAACCGTGATATCCAACGCACCCCATTGACCGATAACGAAATCCGCCCAGTTACCGAAAATGATACCTTCCTCATCCGTGCCCTCTTGCAATCCGGATGCCATGCCTGACGTAGCATATACGTTGTAACCATTAGCCATGCCATTCTGCAGGATGAATCCCTCCGCTACACTTGCGGCTCTAAGAGTACCCTTCAAGATACCTGCGCCTTTGACTGACGTGATATAAGCAAGATTATTCACTAACGCCTCATCAACGGGAACCGCTGTTTCCATAGCGATCATATTAGCGAAAGAAGCCTCTCCTGTCACCGTATAAGTTGGCGTGCCAGTAAAGAAGCCATCAGGCTTATTTGCGCTAGTAGCCTCGGCACCAAGGATCGTTTTCTGCAACTTGATAGCCACCGCGCGTGCCAAGTCATTACTAAGCATAGTGTCAGTAGATAGCGTATCTTGCGCAAGGAACTGCTTAGAGATATCAATATAGGCTGTTAAGCGCTTAGGAGCCAGCTCTACCTTTGTGAACGTGCCCTTCCCGTTCTGAGCCGCCCCAGTCTCATTAGCCCAATTAACGGATGAGCCAGAATACGCAGGAATACCTATATTACCTTTCAGTCCCGTTAAAAAAGTAGCCCCAGCCTTTACCATGACCAAACTATCACGGATCGGCTGCAAGATGCCAAGCAAATCCTCTGATATAAGTTCCTTGCCATCACCTGCGACTTGAGCGGAAATAAAATTGCCCCTATATTCCATCGGAATCAACAAGCTTCCTTGATCCACTGGTAAGCTAGCCTCGGTCATAGCCCTACGTCCGGCATCGATCAACCCCTCCACCTCGTCACAAGTCTCGCCAGTGATCTTTGAGCGGATAGCCTTAGCCAACAATCCTCCCCTAGAATGTTGTGTGTTAGCCACCGGACGTTGTTTATTCCTAGCCTCGGCCAATTTGATCTCAAACTCGCAATCGGCGATATCCGTAACGATCTCGGCCAATCTTTTTTCCTCATTCTCATCTGCCTTCCGGCCCTCGGCCTTCATCTTATCGAAAATGCCTTGTTTTTCAGTGTTGAGCAATCCGATCTTGTCTCGAAGCTCCACGATAGTAAGTTGTTTCTTTGACATATTAAAATCTGTTTTTAAGATTGTTATAATAAATTTCTAAATCCTCCTTTTCCCTCTTTTCCCGTTCCTCTTTTTCCTTGTTTTGCCTATCCTCTAAATCCTTACGCTCCTTATCACGAATGCTTTCGATAGACCGTAAGGCCACCTCGGTATCCTCATAAGCCGGATAATACACCGGGCTCACATCATACAGCTTGTCTATCTGGACGATCGTGCGGATATACTTACCGTTTTCGCCTTTCTCCCAATTATCCTTAGATACCGTGAAGGCGAAAGATGACTCAGCGATATCCCCTCTCTTCAGAGCCTCTACCAGCTCATCACCCAAGGCCGTATCCGGAGCTTCAAAAGAATATTTAAGTCCTTTGGCATCAACCTCCAACTTCAATGATCCCTCACCCATTCTCCAGCGAGCCAATACACCCCTTCTCTCGTCATGGTTCATCAAGCACAAGACATCGCTCCTCTCCAATACGCCGTCCAAGGCCGTAGGAGCTATCCGTTCTATGAGATCCCCACCCCACATAGGTTGACTATCCGTATTAAAAAGCAAAGCGTATCCCTCCACATGTCTGGATTCCTCTTCTATGGAAGCCCGGTATGATATTCCTCTTATTTCCTTATTATTTGTCATGCTCAATAGATATTTTATTATATACCGAAACGATGTAATACAGCGATCAAGACTGCTATTTCCCTGCATCAAACTTCTTGTTAGCCACAAACTCCAATGGGACCATAGCGTTATTAACTAGCGGCTGGTCCCCGTTCTTCACCTTGGGCATGTCCATCATGCGTCGAGCCTCATTTGGGGTCATACCTCCCATCTCATACATTGTTTTCATAAACGTCGCTTGTGCCGCCTTGTCAGCTCTCAACAGGTTGCTTGTATCAAATTTTACCTCAACATAGGATCTCTCAGATGGGCGGAATACCTTTCGTTTCATCTCAAGCTCTATATTCTCCAAGAGCGGGGCCAATGTATCAGTAAGGAAAGCCAATTGCGTAGCCTCCACCGTGCTATAGCTGGATTTAGATAGGTCAAACGCCTTGACAGGGGAAACCCCGAAGAAGCGACATATATCTATCACGTTGAATTGCCTTGTCTCTAACATCTGGGCATCGGATGGATTTATGGATACAGATTCATAATGACTATTTGCCTCCAATACGCCAATCCCCCCATTGGAAACCATATCGGCCCAAGTCTTCTTTATCTCCTCCTTCTGCCCATCACGGAGCTTAGTATCAAAGGACAAGATCCCCATAACGCCACCACCATCGCTAAAGAATTGTTTAGCGTAATCCTCAGCACTGCTCGATATGCCAAGCGTATTGCGTGCGTGCGTTAATGTGGATACGCCGGTTATACCGTCATAACTAAAATTCAAGACATGGATCATATCAGAAGGCTCAACAAGAGACTTGAATCCCGTCACTTGGTATCTCATCCTAGGGATACCATCAACGGTAATATAGACTACGCTAACCAGCCCGGAAGGTATATATTGAAGGGATAACGCATTACCGTAATCATCCCTGTCAACGTAGGCGTATCCGTTGCCATTAAGCAACACGGAGCTTACCAACGTTTTAAGGAACGTGAATCTTGTCATATCCGGGTTAGGGAACTCCCGGAGAAGGTCGTAAGCGGGATGCCTAACATAGGGGCTTTTATATCCCTCATTATCTTTTTTGAAAGTGTCTAAAGGAAGTTGCGCCACACTCTCGCTAATGACATTGACGCATCTATATACGGCGGCAAGCGTCATAGCCGGCTTCCTGCTCGATCCAGCGCCAAAGCGTTGCACGTTAATGAAGGATTCTACCGGTTCCTTTTTCTGTGATCGCCTTATATTTATATCCAAACCCAAAAATCTCATACACGATGTCTTTTTATTAAACCGAAATCATGTAATACATCGATATATATGGGAATAAATCATCTTTGCTTATTGTATTCTTCTTCTTGAAAGTTGCGTGAGAAAAGAAATAAGTTAAAAAAAAAATTGTTTTGTTTTAGCGACACTATCGGCACTATCGGCACTATCGACACCCGAAAACTGAAATGCGACATAAAAAAACCGAATGCTTAAAGCATCCGGTAAAAACAGATATAAATGAAAACATCATATACTATTCGAGTATTGAGGCGTCATTAAATAAACGCCCATCGCCTCGATCATAGCTATAACGCCATCAATCTTGTTTTTCCCTGACTCCTTTGATGGTTTCGCGTTGCCGTTATGGTCCATTTTTATTATAACATTGGCAAAGCAGAACCTTGTTACCGGGTTATTATTTATTATAACATTCCCTGATAATATAGCTCTTTCTATTTCTTTTGTCGGCCTGTTGAAGTTGCCTATTGATTGGCTTACAGGTCCCATCGGCAGTCCCTTGTCCGTGGCGTTTATAACAAACTGGGTAGAATTCCACGAGTCATACCCTATCTTTACTATGAATAATCTCTTATCTAGCGACAATAAATCTGATAATATGTAATCATAATCAACGACATTCCCCTGTGTCAATGTCAAATACCCCTCATTTGCCCATTGCGAATATAATTGTTTGTTTTCCTTGGTATTCAAGGCGTCTTCAGGAAGATAGTATTTATTAAAAAAGATAAACTTCCCATCGTCCTCTATCATGCATGATACCGCCGTGATATCTGATACGGATGAAAGGTCTATCCCCACATAGCAATCATGTCCTTTATAATTAGATATATTTATTTTTTTAGAGCATTCGCTTATTCGTGCGTCGGGAATCCATGTGATCGATGAGTCGCACCATTGATTAATGTTTTTCGTCCTTACCCCGACCTCGTCTATTGGCGAGTTTATCGCTTTCTGCACTTGCGATCTTAAATACTCCATCCTTACCGTTATCCCAAGATTAGGGTTACTCTTTATCCAGTTCCTCTCATCTCTCCAGTCATCATCCTCGTCCAATGAATATATGATAGCGAATAGCCCATTGTCTTCCTTCGACCCCTTAAGCACATCTATACAACTCTCTCTATAAATATAGCATGGTGCGCTTTTATCGAATCCTGCCGTTGTTATTATCACGGACATTGGATTCTCTCGTGTGCCTTGACCGGATTGAAGCACGTCCTTCATGCCACTGTTTTTCGCGGCATGAAACTCATCAAGCAAATACATAGACGGGTTAGGCCCGTCTAATTTGGATGAATCGGCCGCAAGTACCTTTAAAGTGCTCGCCGTAGCGTTGAAATCTATGTAATCCCTGTATATTTTCAATATATTAGACTTCTCATCAAGTCTCATGGCGAATTGCGAGCAAAATTTATACGCTATCTTCGCCTGATCACGACTGTTTGCCGCCAAATACACCTCAGCCCCATTTTCTCCGTCGGCGATCTCATGATATAGGCATAACCCAGCGGCGAAAGCGGTTTTCCCTTGTTTCCTGGCCATTTCGATATACGCTGAATTTACCACCCTTAACCCACTGTCCTTATAGTAGAATCCGTAAATGGCCGCAACGATAAACTCCTGCCAAGGCTGAAGGACAAATCTCTCTCCGGAATGCTTTCCTATAAAATGCCTTAATATCAAAAAGAAACGTATGACCTTGTTTACCTTTTTCTTGTCAAATATAAACCTGTCATCATTCCGCATATTGATAAACCGATCGACGGCCATCCTCGTGTATATGCCTACCGGTATGCGCCCATCCTTGACGTTATCAATATATTGCTCATACTTACTCATCTTCGCCTCTTAAGAATTTTATAAGCTCACTATTTGCGTCTATATTGTTGGACATGGATTTTATACGCTCCCTAGACTTTATAGTCAATCCATATTCTTTCATATATGATATAACCTGCGCATAGTAGTTTTTTGTCAATGATACAGCCGGATTAACCTTTGATCTTCCCTTCCTGTCATATAACAATGGGCCTTCTTTGAACAAGGCTTCGCTGGACTTGACGTACATGTCAAAGCTTATCATCAGCATCCTCATGCCTCCCATGTCAATATCCTCTAATATAGACATGTCCTCCAATCTCTTTATCACCAAGTCCATAAATTCCTTGGTCAGTGGGTTTATGTTATCCGGATAATCTATTTTCATTTCTCAAAATCCTCAATATCTGTATTTGTAAGAACGAATATTATAGCTTGTATGTTAGGTGGAACGTGCTTTTTTTGAACTATTTGTTGCGCTATCATTGGCTCGTCAGGATTGATGCCGGGCACGTAAACGGTTTTCGTCTCTTCGTAATCGTATCCTTTCACGAGCTTTCCGAGGCTTTTTTTGCTCTCAAGAGAAAGCGATCTGAGATATTTTTCTTTGGCCTCATCGCATTCCCTGTCAAATACCGGATCCTCCTTTCGCCAATTCCGATATGTCGCATCCGTTATTCCCGCCTTGGCGCACATGGATATTATTTTCGGATTGCTTTCCGAAATCATCTTTATTATCCTCCTCTTTATTTCTTCCTTATCCTTATGCATCATTCTCAAAGCTTTCTATACCATCAAAATAATCACGGTAAAATTGATAAAGACCTTTATCGATCGTTATACATCCGTTTTCCGTTCTTGGATTCGTATTTATATTTGCGCTAGATTCTATGGCGAAATGGAATTTATCTCCATATCCTGCATAAATTTTGCTATGGTTTTTAAATACGGCTATTCTCCCGCAACCTGTACGATTGAAAAGGTCCCTTAACATGCAATACTCTATCTTATATGAGTTAGGGAATATCTCGCCAAGGTAAGCGTCCATTCTCTTTATCTTTCCCTCATTGATCCAATATTCTAGTTGCAATACATCCTCTGCTGCCATACACCATGTCGAGAATAACAAGTAGTCAAGGCTCTGCTGTCTTAAAACTGTTTTAAGAAAAGACAAGCTGTCAACATCCCCAGCTGTTATAAAGTGATAAGAATGTCCATCCTTATAGTCGAAATCACAAACATCAAGCAATCTCATTTCCGAGAAAGCCCTCCTATACTCATACCTAGAAGATAATTCAACGCAGGCCGTAGTTCTTCTTCTGCTTCCTTTGCGTTCATCTTTTTTTGATGATTCGTCTTTCCTGTCATCAGCCCTTCCAAACCTTGCCTTTTTTAAATCCCAATTTTCCATGTCACCAAAAAAAATAAAATTCCATCAAATACCAAAATTCCAAAAATTACAGTTCGCGTGAAGTCGATTGGGACGTGGTTTCAACACTTCCCGCCTCTAAAAAATCATAAGGGGGGGGCTATGCCATCCTCCCGCTCCACGCATCCGGAATGATCCTCTTCAACTTATAACAATGACTCGTTTTATTAAGGGATGAAGCAAGAGGCATAATCCCCGCCTCAACCATTATTCCCTTAAACTCATCGTTGCTTATATAGCAGCCAAGCGCATCCCCAAAATAAGTCTTTAGATAATGACTTTCATATCTTTCTCCCGTTCGGCTTGGCACGCAATGTCTATGTATCAATATCACGGCATTCTCTCTTTCTGTCCTTGTCATATCATTTTGTTTTTATTGTGTATAGCCGAGTGACATTCATCACACACGCTCATCAAGTTGTCATAATCAAATGCCAGCACTTTCCTAGACTCCGGATTATCAGTGGACATGAATGATTGGATATGATGTACATCGTCTGCCATTCTCGTAATGCCATTCCTCTCGCATATCTCACACAGAGGATTGTCACGAAGCTTGGCCTCCCTCATCCTCCTCCATCGAGCCGTATTATAGATAGCCATCCTTTCTTTACGCCTCTGGCTCGTCTGATCCCGCCTCTTCGGTTTGTATATCGTTGGCATATGCTTTATTCTTATATAGATTGTGATCTTGTTTTATCTCACTCATAACATTTCTAATCCTTTTCCTTATACGGTCCATTATATCGGAATCCGTTTTTAAGGTGTTGAATTTAGAGTCTTGAAGTATCAAGGTGATAGCGTTATGAAACATGTCCCCTTTATCCATGGATAAATACAACCGTCCATCATCGTTACGGAACTCACCCATCAATGTCAAGTAATATCTGGCGATCAGCTCTCTCGTCCGAACGCCACAATCACCTTTTCTTATCGTGTTTATCCTTGCGGCCATTGACACCCTCCACGTCTTTTAATAATACATATATCTTGCCATCTCTCTTTATATACGACGCCTTGCCTTTTTCTACCATATTTCTTATGCTCCTCTCACTGATTCCATTCGCCTTGGATATGTCTGATATACGATAGTACCCATGAGATACCGGGATCTTTCTCTTTGTCGCAAGATCCCCGATATTACACAAGTTGCCATCGGCATCATATACCTCATCCAATATCTTTGAGAGTCCCGCTTTTACGACCGCAGAGACATTAACGCCAGTAGCCTCGGCCACCTCGCACAACCTCATCCTTACATCAGGCGATACACGCAATGATATCATGTCATTTTTATTGTTCAAGTGCGGAATACCCATATCATAAATATATCTGTATTAAACAATTAAAGCGGAAAATGAAATATAAGTTAAAAAACAAGACGCTTCACTTTATATTTCCACCACAGAGGCAAAGTTATTTAGAATGATTCTAAATAACAAATTATAAACAGTTTATTTTTAAATATTTACAACTAAAAACTAAAACACATAAATCATGAAGCATTATAAATAAATATATTTGTGCAAATCAATCATATATACCATGAACGAAGAGCTTAAACAACTTTTAGAGTGGTTTGATAACTATCAAATCACATTTAACGAGATCCGGCTAAGCCCATGCCAATATATCTTCGACCTTCGGAAATTTATATCGGTTCAGACAAACTCTGTCCGGAAAAATTGGGACAATCCGACATTTGAGTATGATATTTTGAGCCTATATCAGCTTAAAAAAGTGCTGGAGGAAAAAGAGAAAGAAAATATGCCATAGAGCATAAAAAATAATCATTGAAAAACTTGCATACTATCAAATTTGATAGTATATTTGCAATATCAAAATAACAACACAAAAGGACAGGGCGGCAACCTATAAGCGGCGTAAGGAAATGAAAACTTATGAATTTACATCAGAGAATGGAAACTGTGTTACAATCAATACCGAAACAAATGAGAATTATTATTTCGGCATGTATATAACATGCCAACACGTCAAAGTAGAAAGGCAATGGTTTAGTATTAATCAGATTACAAATAACATTCTTAAATTCCCAAGTTTAAAATTGCAAACTTCCTGTGCCGTGCTTATTCCGGATGACATTCTTAGCGATATAAGGCATGATTACGACATGGCCTGCCAGAATACAGGAAAAATAATAATCGCTAAGATATCCGACTCCTCCGGGAATATGGTTAGAGAACTGTATGGTATGGCGATCGGGGAACCATTGTTTAAGGGTACGATTTATTATCGTATGCCAGAAGAAATGGGAAAAAGGGTGTTATATTATTCTTGCGATGGGAAATTTTATGATTTTGGCGGAATAGAGGACTCTCCTAGCGAAGTTGAACTTTCGTGCAAAGAAAATGAGGAATCTCGTTTTTGGTTTAATCACTTTATTCCAAGCGATCCCTTTGATATCATGACATTAGGCTATGACAACGAAGGGAAAAATGAAATATACAACCTTAGCTTAAAGGTCGTAACCCCTATTACAACTAAAAAAAGCGAACATAATTAAATGTTCGCTTTAGAATCTTTCGATTCGTTTCAATCCACGCCCAATATGGACGACATCTACAATAGTAGAAATTATTGTTGCGAAGGTAAGTATTTTTTTATACAAAACAAATGAATACTAAAAAAATGTTCGAACTTTTCGTCAAGAACAACACAAAAGGAAGAGACGGTATTACCCCTAATGCCAATTTTAAAAGGACATACGGCGAAATTTCATTTGAAGAAGCATTTGAAATACATATTCAAAATGTAAACAATTATCTTTCTTTAAAAAAGAGGATAAATGAGTTTGAATCCTTCTTGCAAAAAGAAGGTTGCCAAAGGATTCAGAGCAATATTTCGGAAAGTAGATATTACTACTACGGAGGAATAAAATATCGCTTCAGCAGCCACGTATATCCTACGGGATCAATGACAGATAAGATAATGGGAGTAGTTGATTTAGCGGCTGATCCAGAACTCATAAATGATGTTATTTATTAATATGAGAAATATATCTTTGACCCTTCCAGAATTCGCCTTCGTCGAAGGCTCCGGCCATGAAAAAGGTGGAGATCCCTTATATGGGAGAAATGTCATCTTGCATACTCGATCCGCAAGCGTTGTGGAAGTCTTCCTAAAGGACGATGTTGTCTTGAACGACGATATCCTATCGCTTAATTTCTCCAACGCAAATAGTCTGGGAATAAAGGAGAAACTAATAATAGCGTTGCATTACTCGGCAACGATTGACAAGGTCGCTGATAGAGATATCATAATAAATAAAATTTTACGCCCAGCTGCGAAATGGTACTGTGATTATTGCGACTGGGAGGATAATAACATTTTATATGGACAATAGAGAGAGGATAGGAAAAAGAATAGCCCAGATCCGCATGGAGGCCGGGCTATCACAAGCCCGGTTATCCGAGCTTACCGGCATAGCCCCGGGTAATATCGCCCGGATAGAGACAGGTAAATATAGCACTGGTATAGACATCCTTTCCAAAATAGGCGATGCTTTAGGCTATAAGCTTGATTTCACAAATAAATAACATTAAAAACTATATTATGGCAAGAACTATCAATTATGAGCTAAAGGCTCAAAAGATCAAGGATCAAATAGACGAGTTAGTAACCGCTCTTTTCGAGGAGAGGAAAAATTCCTTTGACGAGAACAATAAGAAAATAAAGATTGCAAATGTAGATATTGAAGGGTTGAGCAATCTTGAGTTGCAACAATTACTGGTTAAGATATCGAAACTCCTGCAAGAAAGGACAAAATAGTTCTATTTTTCGCATCGCCAAAGTATAACGCCCGTGTTTTTTCTGACACGGGCGTGTTTTATTGGTCTATTTTACCTTTCATCCCTGTTTTTACTGTAGCCATTGACGTAATCTATAACCATGCGATTGGCCTCATCAACCTTTTTTTGATCCAGCCTTATATAAATGGATGTTATTGGCGATCCTATCTCATGACCTAAAGCGGCGGATATCGTCTCCTTCGGTATATCGAGCGAGGCGGCTATAGTGGCCCACGTGTGACGCGCCCAGTACGAGGATAGGCCGGGAAACAAGGAGTCTCCTCCTTTTTCCTTTCCTATCTTCTTTAACCTTGTAGCCATTCTTATCATAAAATAACCATAATCTCCATTTTCCTCTGGTACGGCAACTACCTTGCCATCTCCTTCGTACCTTTTTATTATTTCCATAGCCTCCGGTTCTATCTTGATGGAATATAACTTCCCTGTCTTAGATCTCCGATATTCCAGCCGTCCGTTTACAATTTGGCAATCACCAAATAGGTCCACACCATTTATACCGATAAGATAAAACATAAGCATAAAGATATCTCTATATTTAACCGCTATTCCTTCTAATTTGTAATCCCTAAGTGCTATCAATTCATCTACAGTAAGGGATCTCTTTCTCGTTTGTTCAGTTCTAATCGAGAATTTTCTAAATGGGTAATTACTGATAAGCTCTTCATCTATGGCATAATTTATTACAGCTCTTATATTTCTAAGATGTACCGCTCGTGAGTTTATGCTAAGCCCCCTCTCTTCCATTCGCTTGTCTATCCCGATTAACCAAGCTTTATCTATATCCCCTATAGGCATATCGAACCCTAGCGACACTATCTTCCTCTTAGTGGCCTCATAGGTTATAATAGTATTCTTCCTGCTTTTCGTAACAATAAACCTGTCAAAACAATCCACTATCGTTATCTCTTTCCTAGGCTTGCCCGATATAGCCTCCTCTATTATAGCCTTCAAAGCCGTGTCCGATATACCCGCCAACCTTCCGTCCATCTCTAGTCTATACATAACTTCCTCAGCCTTGTTTATAGCTGCTCTTAATGCCATGTTCCTAGACTTATAGTTCGGAGCTTTCTTGGAGTATTGGCACGAATCCCACTCATCTATCTTGGACGTGAAGGATGTCTTGACATAAAACTTCTTGTGATGACTCACGTACAACTTGACGGGATATGTCCCGTCCTTTTTAGCTCTCCTGATGTCGAGATAATACGCTATACTTCCCATGATGTTTGTTTTTTGTGTCGCAAATTTGCGACAAATTTGCGACACAAAGCTACAATATAACCATAGATAACCATAGATAACCGCAGTTAATTAAGTAAAACGTATTCTTCTTTTTATAACAAACAAAGCACAAAACACTAATTATCAATACAATAACAAAACAAGCAAGAAGTTATACATATATGTTTCGTAAACATTTATTCCAGCATATTTAAGAACGCATCCTCGTTGATAATCTTCACACCCAGCTTCGCCGCTTTCTCCAGCTTGGCCGGTCCCATATTCTCGCCGGCAAGGATATAATCGGTCTTCCCCGAGACGGAGCCGCTATTCTTGCCGCCATGTTGCTCAATCATCGCCTTATACTCGTCACGTGAATGCTTGGAAAATGTCCCGCTGATCACGATCGTCAATCCTTTCAACTTCTCGGAACGGTTCGCCAATTGCTCTTCGGAAACCGCCATCCGCAAGCCCTGTTCCTTTAATCGGTTCACCAACGTACGGTTCTTCTCGTCCGAGAAATAACTCAATACACTCTGGGCGATCCGCTCGCCGATCTCGTCCACGGCTACCAAATCCTCTAAGGACGCCTGCTCCAATGCCTCGATCGAGTGGAAAGCCGAGACCAAGCGTTTAGCGACCGTCTCTCCCACGAAACGAATCCCCAGACCGAACAAGACCCTCTCAAAAGGAACTTGCTTGGATTCCTCCAGACTCGACATCAGATTCTGGGCGCTCTTCTCCGCCCACCGTTCCAGACGCAATAAATCGGCAACCGTCAACGTATATAAGTCCGCCGAGTCTTTTACATAACCGGCGTTGTACAAATCCTCCACCGTTTCCGGGCCTATATTGATATTCATCGCCTTCCGGGTCACGAAATGCTCTATACGCCCCTTGATCTGAGGAGGACAGCCCGACTCGTTCGGACAGTAATGTGCCGCCTCTCCCTCCGGACGCACCAAAGGAGTCCCGCACTCCGGACACACACGGATAAAGCGGACCTTATCCCCCATCAGCATCGAACGAGCCTCCACGTTCACTCCCACGATCTTCGGGATGATCTCCCCGCCTTTCTCCACATACACTTGGTCGCCGATATGCAAGTCAAGCCCCTCGATAATATCGGCGTTATGCAAGGAAGCCCGCTTCACCACCGTCCCCGCCAACAATACGGGCTCGAGGTTCGCCACCGGAGTGACCGTCCCCGTCCGTCCCACTTGGAAAGAGACCGAGTTCAAGCGAGTCTCGGCACGCTCCGCCTGAAACTTATAAGCGATCGCCCAGCGAGGGCTTTTCGACGTAAAACCTAAGTTCCTCTGCTGACGAAGCGAGTTTACCTTCAACACGATTCCATCCGTCGCCACGGGCAGGTTCTTACGTTCCACATCCCAATATGCGATATAATCGAATATATCCTGTAGGCTCTGGCATTTACGGATCACGTCCGGAATCTTAAAACCCCATGCGCGAGCCGCCTGCAAATTCTCATAATGCCCTTCGGCCGGCAGGTTCTCACCCAATAAATAATAGAAATAAGCATCCAGCTTACGGGAGGCCACGATAGCCGGATTCTGCTGTTTCAACGTACCGGAAGCGGCGTTGCGAGGATTGGCGAACAAGGGTTCCTCCTGCTCCTCCCGCTCCTTATTCAAGCGATCGAACTCCGCCCAAGGCAGCAATACCTCGCCACGGATCTCGAACTCCTCCGGAAAATCAGAACCCCGGAGTCTTAATGGAACCGAACGGATGGTCTTGATATTCGCCGTCACGTCATCACCACGAGTGCCGTCGCCACGGGTCACGGCACGCGTCAAGCGTCCTTTCTCATAGGTCAAAGAGATAGAAGTACCATCATATTTAAGCTCCGCCACAATCTCGAAAGGCTCATTCAAGGAGCGGACCGTACGATCATAAAAATCTCGGATCTCATCCTCGGAGTACGTATTACCCAACGAAAGCATCGGATATTTATGTACCACTTGCTCAAACTCTTTCGAGAGGTCGCTCCCCACCCTCCGGGTCGGGGAATCCGGATCGGCGAACTCGGGATGCGCCGCCTCCAGTTCCTGCAACTCTTTCATCATCTTATCAAACTCAAAGTCTGATATTGTCGGTGCCGAAAGCACATAATAATTATAATTATGCCGCTCCAGCTCATCACGCAGGGCTTTTATCTTTGCTTCGACCATATTAGTATATTAATTCTACGTTGTCTATCCAAAACGTATTTCCCGGAGAGCCGATATAGGCCCCTCCGTGGCTGGAGGTGAACTGCAACACCATATGCGTAGGTGCCTCGCCCGGCTCCGCCCAGCCTACCTCTTGGATAGGAACGCTTTTTCCTTTACTATTTAACGTATAACGTTCCTCTACTTGTATACGCATATACGGTTTATATTCGGGTTTGGATGTTATATTTCCATAAAGGATCGGGTAAGTAGCGTCATTTACCCAATCAGGGGTAGATTCCGTATAGCGTTGCACCATCGTACCGACCCGCTTGGAATAAACATTCCCTTCCGCGTCTTCCCATCGTTTCTGCAACAACAAGATCACCGCCAAGGAATCCTGCCCGGCCACCGTACTCTTACGGCTGAACCCCGTACTACGTACCCGATTCTTCTCGGGAGCGGCTTTCACCTTATAATCAAACCGCAACGCTTTCGGCTTCTTGGAGAAAGGCACTCCTGATTGTAACATCGCTTGAGGGTTTTTTGTTCCCTTGATCGGCTCATGCACCGTACCCAAGAAAACGGAGCCGGCGGCGATCACCTCGATATCCACCAAACCGAAAACCTTCACGCTCTCATAACGGGTCTCCATGCGGGCGCACATCCCATCCCCCCGTTTCTCCGGGAAAACAGACGTATTGGTTTTCACCACTCCCGCCACTTTCGCCATCACGTTGGAAGTAGCCCACGGAGAACCGCCCATATTACGAAACGCCGTATTACCGACAATCGTATCCGAGGGCCCCAGCTCATAAAGCCATTTCGTATTTCCCCCGATAATGCCAGACTCATGAATCTCACGGACAATCCAATTATCCATGTCTCCATAAGCGAAGGGCACCACATTCTCCGATGTCACCCCATCCCCGTCCGCGAGAACCACGGACAAAGGCATACAAGCGATTGCCAAAAATAACGCTTTCTTTCTTAAACTCAAACCCATCCCTCTATCAATTTAATACCTATCTAACCCTTTTATTTATAAGCTATAGCCCCATTCCTTCAAGGCCATGCCCCAATTTTCCTCTACGAGCCGGACCGTACGATCCTCGTACTTGTATTGGTTCTTCTTGTAGCCCTTCTTCTTGCCCAGATACTTCTCTATATCCGCCTTAGACTCCTTAAAGCCGGGTAAGTTTAATGACCCGTAAATATTTTCCGTCATGGCGAAAGCGTCTTTCTCGAAATCCTCGAACTTCACTTCCACCAGATTGCCTTCCGGTATCAGGTGCTTCTCTTCCTCGTACTTGTAGAAAAGACGGCGATATACCTCGATGAAGTTCGCCTCGATCTGCTCGTTCGTGATATCCTGCAAACGCAATGGCTGGATCGTATTCGTAAAGAAACTGCGGGTACTCTCGAATACCGTATACGGATTTCGCTTCAAGTAGATGAACTTAGCGTTCGGGAACATCTCCAGCAATGTCTTCACACGCCCCGTATGCGGTGGGTTCTTGCTCAAATACTGCGTACCGTTCGTATTCCAGAGGGAAACCTTAACCAGACGCATGAAAGTATCCATGAAGATCCGCCGCTCCTCCTCCGTGATATCGTTAAACAATAAGTAACGATCGCAATACTCCATCCAGCGTTTCGGGAAGAACCAGAAATTATAATATGTATAAGGCATCATGTTCGACAAGGCGAACTCCTCCTCTTGCGGAAGATCCACCTTCAACTCCATATTATCGGTCGGACGCTTATCCGGCATCAAGAAAGCCATGTTCTTCTTGAAGAAAGGCTGCCCCCAGAGCATCAGGTGCGGGAATACCGTCTGGTACGTCGTGGTATAACCGAAATGCTTATCGCAGGCGAAGATGTTATGAACAAAAGTCGTACCACTCCGCCAATGCCCCAAGATAAACAAGGGGTCCATCTCGAGCGGCTTATCGGCCAATTTCTTGAACCGGCTATCCTCGATCGGCTTCAAGGCGCTCAACAGGCGGCAAACACCGGTCGTAAGGCGATACTTACCCTTAAAGCCCTTGTCTATCTGCTGCCGGGCCGTCACCTTCCTGAACGTATCCCAATCCGCCCCGACCAACGTATTGATCGGTAGCTTATCAAACTCCAACAATCCCATATCCTATCGTTTTTCCGTTATACATTTCACAGATACGCCCTGCCGGCCCAACTCCTCACAAACCTTACGGATCGCCTCATAATGCTCCTCTCCGATTCCCATCTCCGGGAGGTTCAAGGTAGCCAAAGCGTCTTCCGTCACCATATCTTTAGCGTCCACACGGTCGATGATCATACCCACGGCGGACGTATTATTCGTAATCGGATCGATCAAGATAAACGAGCCGGTCTGCTTATTCCTCCTATACGGATCGAAGAACAACTCCTTGCCGGTAGTAAATACCACACGGCCGATCTCGTTCAGCTCCAGATGATCCACGGAAGACTGCTCCATCGTGTTCACGTTCACCTTATAGCGGATACTATCCACACGGGCACGTGTCGTATGAGTGGTCTGCTTGATGTAGAACTGCTTGTTCACGTCCATGGCTTCCTCATCCATCCACACCAGCATGGCCTCGAAATTACGGTCGCGGATCGGCAAGTTATCCGGGTGCACCAGCATCTCCCCACGGGAGATATCGATCTCGTCCTCCAAGGTGATCGTAATACATTGAGGCGGGAAAGCCTGCTCCAACTCACCCTCGTAGGTGACGATGCTCTTTACCTTCGAGGTCTTCCCGGAAGGCAACGCCATCACCGTATCTCCCTTACGCACGATACCGCTAGCCACCTTGCCGCTAAACCCACGGAAATCCAGATTCGGGCGCAACACGTATTGCACCGGATAACGGAAGTCCTCGTAGTTACGATCCAAGTCGATAGGCACGTTCTCCAGATAATCCAATAAAGACGTACCCTCGTACCAAGGCGTACGATCACTCTTCTCCACCACGTTATCGCCATCCAAGGCCGATAAGGGGATATACGTGATATCCGGGATATCCAGCGGCTCCACGAAACGTTTATAATCCGCCACGATCCGGTCGAACGTATCCTTGTCGAAGTCCACCAAGTCCATCTTATTCACGGCCAGTACCACATGTTTGATCCCCAGCAAAGATACCAGATAGGTGTGACGGCAGGTTTGCGTGATCACGCCCGTGCGGGCATCCACCAAGATGATCGCCAGATTCGCCGTGGAACCACCCGTGATCATATTCCGGGTGTACTGCTCGTGCCCCGGGGTGTCGGCGATGATGAACTTACGGTTGTTCGTGCTGAAATAGCGGTAAGCCACATCGATCGTGATACCTTGCTCACGCTCGGCCTTCAAGCCATCCAGCAACAAAGCGTAGTCGATATGCTCGCCGGCGTTGCCCATACGCTTGCTGTCACGCTCCAAGGCATCCAACTGATCCTCGTATATTTTCTTACTATCAAACAGCAATCGGCCTATCAAGGTCGATTTGCCATCATCCACCGAGCCGGCGGTCAAGAATCTCAGCAGGTCCTTCTGCTCGTCCTTATCTAGGAATTCCTTTATATTTAATTTTGTATCTGCCATGTCTCTTCTGTGTTAAAAATACCCTTCCCGTTTCTTCTGCTCCATACTAGCGTCTTGATCGAAGTCGATCACACGGGTCGTACGCTCGCTCTTCGTCGTGGTCATCATCTCCTCCACGATTTTCTCGATCGTATCCGCCTCGCTCTCCACGGCGCCGGTCAGCGGCCAGCAGCCCAACGTACGGAAACGGACCATACGCATACGGATCTGGTCCCGGTATTGCTCCGGCAAGCGGTCGTCGTCCGCCATGATCAAATTACCGTCGATCTCCACGCACGGACGCTCCTTGGCGAAATACAAGGGAACGATCGGGATATTCTCCAGACGGATATATTGCCAGATATCCAGCTCCGTCCAGTTCGATAGCGGAAATACACGGATGCTCTCGCCCTTATGCACACGGGCGTTATAGATATCCCACAACTCCGGGCGCTGGTTCTTCGGGTCCCATTGATGGAACTTATCGCGGAACGAGAAGATACGTTCTTTCGCACGGCTCTTCTCCTCGTCACGGCGGGCGCCGCCGAAAGCGGCGTCGAACTTATATTTATCCAAGGCATGAAGCAAAGCCTGCGTCTTCATCAAGTCCGTATGCACCTTGCTTCCATGCGTGAACGGGCCCACGCCCGCGTGGAAAGCCTCCATATTAGACTCCACGATCAAGTTCCAGCCGAATTTCTTCGCATAAGAATCACGGAACTCTATCATCTCCTTAAACTTCCATTTCGAATCGATGTGCATCAACGGGAAAGGAACCTTACCCGGAGCGAAAGCCTTCTCGGCCAGACGGACCATCACGGAAGAATCCTTCCCGATGGAATAAAGCATAACAGGATTCTCGAACTCGGCGGCTACCTCACGGATGATGTGGATAGACTCGGCCTCCAGCTCCTGTAAATGACTTAACTTGTAATCAGACATATCTTTTTTCAGTGTTTAATTTCTACTTTCGGTATGATCAACTCCAACAACCGGCTCACGGATTGCTCCACGCTCAATACGGAGGTATCCAAGGACAGGTCCGGACGCTCCGGCGCCTCGAACGGGGCGGAAACCCCGGTAAACTCCTTGATCTCGCCTTTCCGGGCCTTGGCATACAGGCCTTTCACGTCACGGCGTTCGCACTCGGCGAGCGGCGTACTTACGTAAACCTCCAAGAAATCCGCTTTACCGATGATAGCGGACGCCATCTCTCTCAACTCGTTGTTCGGGCTGATAAAAGCCGCTATGGTTATAACACCCGTATCGACAAACAGTTTACCCACCTCGGCGATCCGGCGTATATTCTCCACCCGGTCCTCCGGCGAGAACCCGAGATTATTGTTGATACCACTACGGATATTATCCCCGTCGAGGATGCGGCAAAGCAATCCCCGTTTATGCAACTCACGCTCCAAGGCGATAGCGATCGTGCTTTTCCCCGAGCCACTCAAACCCGTGAACCACACCATCACTCCCCTTTGCCCCAGAAGCGCCTCTTTATCCTCACGACCCAGCATACGGTCGAAAATCGGATAGATATTATTTTCTAAAACTTCCATATCATAGGTATTACAAACACGGAGATCAAGAACGTGATCAAGTTCAAGGGCAGGCCCACCTTCACGAAATCCGTGAACTTATAGCCTCCCACGCCTTGTACGATCAGGTTGGTCTGGTAGCCGATCGGCGTACTGAAACTAGCCGACGCCGCCATACAGATCACGACAAAGAATGGGGTCGGATCAACGCCTAATTGCGTAGCTACCGACAAAGCGATCGGGAAGCTCAATGCCGCCGCAGCGTTATTCGTGATCAACTCCGTAAATATATTGGTAATAATAAATAGAATCGCCAGCAACGCATACGGCCCCAAATTGTCGGCCATACCGATTATATGGCGGGCTATCATGGAGGCAAAGCCGGAATTCTCCATGGCCTTGCTGATAGCGAAAGCGCAAGCGATCGTTATCAAGATATCCCAAGAAATGTATTTCGTGTATTTTTTAGGCGGGAAAAGCTTCGTCCACGCCATGATGATTGTCGTAATACAGACAAAGAAGAACATATCCAAGCGCATACTTGGAACGGCCTCTTTCACGACTGGCAACTCTCCTACCGTCGCCCCCGTAATCATAAAGATCAACAGTCCTAAAGCCAGCCAACGTTTCTTCTTCGATACCGGCTCCGTTGCCTCATTACCATTCGCCAACATCAAGAAGACACTAGACTCACCCCATGTAGGGATAAAAGAATCGTCCGCCCACAACACCAAGGTATCGCCCTCATGCAATACCACCGTATCCAGATTACGGGTAAAACGCTGTCCGCCGCTTTTCACCTCTTTCACGATCGCCCCGTAATGGCGGGTAAAGTTAAACTCTCCCAAGGTCTTGTTGATACCCGGGAAGCGTGCGCCCAGCACGGCCTCCACCCGGTGGAAATTCCCGGGATTCTCATCCTCCCCGTCTTCGGATACCGTATCCGTCCTCGAGTCCGGAAGCAGCTTGTTCGAGAAAGCGAACAAATATAAAATACCGGCGATAGCGATAAAAATACCGACTTTCCCCAGCTCAAACATCGTAAAGCCCTCATATCCCGCCTCCAGAATCATGCCGTGCACCACCAGATTCGTAGAAGTACCGATCAAGGTACATATACCGCCCAATATCGTGACATACGAGAGAGGGATCAAGAATTTCGTGGCCGGAAGCTTCACCGCCTCTGCCCATCGCTTGATGATCGGGGCGAAAATAACCACCACCGGCGTATTATTCAGGAACGCCGACACGAAAGCTACGGGCGGGAGCATCCTCGCCTGCGCCTTGAAGACGGTGGTCTTCCCCTCGGGAAGCAGTTTCTTGATCAATTGGCCTAAAGCCCCGCTCTGCCGCACTCCCTCACTGACAAGGAAGAGCATGGCTACGGTTATCATCCCTTTATTGCTAAAGCCCTCCAGCATCTCCTTGGGAGTAAGAATGCCTACGCAGAGAAAAAACACGACCACTGTCAGAAGAACCATTCCCGGCCGCATCTTATCCCATACCAAGGCGGCGATCATGCCGATCAGGGCCAGCAACACAAACACTATATCAAAATTCATGTATTTACTTTTAAGAGCGCAAAAATAATAAGAATACTCAAGTGCGCACTCCTTTCGCTAACCTATTTTTAGGATTATATGGGATATAGACCAATAATGATTGATTCTGGGCCAACTTATATTCTTACAAGGTAGTCTTCTAAATTTCGTTCATAACCAAATAAACAAGAATGCATTGTACGGCTTGTAGAGACGGAGCATGCTCCGTCTCCCACCGCTGACAGTAACTTAAAATACACATCCCCCTCACTTCACGATAAACCACGGATTATGCAAATCTTCCTTGTTATAGCGAAGCGGGGTCTTGCCGTCGATATGATATATGTCGCAACCGGCAGACTTGGCGATGGCGTGGCCGGCGGCGGTATCCCACTCCATCGTCGGGGCGAAACGGGGATAGATATCGGCCGAGCCTTCCGCTACCAGACAAATCTTCAGGCTGCTGCCGCTACTGATCAACGTAACGGGCTTTCCCTGCTTGCGGAGATTATCGATGAAAGCGGTGGTCTCCTCCGTTTGGTGAGACCGGGATGCCACTACCACGATTCCCTGATGCGCCAGCGCCATCGGCAAATGTATCGCCCCCTGCTTCATCTCGTCCATCGAGGGCTGGCTACTGCTATCGATTCCCGTAAACTTATAAGCACCCACAGAGGAGGAGGCGAAATACAACTCCTTCCGGACGGGCACATAAATGACGCCCAACACGGGCACACCTTTCTCCACCAAGGCGATATTCACGGTAAACTCGCCGTTTTTCTTGATAAACTCTTTGGTACCGTCCAGCGGGTCCACGATCCACAGCGTCTCCCATTTGGAGCGCTCCTTGAACGGGATCTCCTTTCCTTCCTCGCTTAAGACCGGAAACGGGGTAACGGACAAAGCGTTTGTTATCAATCGATGGGCCGCCTTATCCGCCTTTGTCAACGGCGAGTTGTCTGCTTTTCTCTCTATCCCGAAGTCTGATTCGGGGTCGTTATAAATATCCATGATCGACTTGCCTGCGTCTACCGCGGCACGGATCGCTATGTAAAGATAATTGGCGTAGCTCATCATCACTTCTCGTTTTATTATTTGTTAATAAGCAAATATATGGAAAAAAAATAAATTAACGCCCTGTCGCCTGTAAATATTCCGTACGTTTGATCAAATAAGCCGTATAATCGCCCGTATACTGGTCACGGCTTTGCTGGAGGAGCGATTGGGCGTCCAGAAGATCGCTCAGCGTTACCGTGCCCGCCTTATAATAGTCCGTATTAAGGCGGACATTCTCCTCGGCCGTCGCTATGGACTCCTCCGAGAGCTTGACTTGCTTATAAGATTCCTCCAGCTCGTTCCAAAGCTTCCGCATTTGCACCAACAGAAGCTCATTGGCGTTTTGGCGGGAATACTCGGCCGCCTTCACCTGAAGCTTTTGCTTCCGGATGGCGTGCGAGCCGCCCCACCAATCACTGATCGGAATCGCTACGGTAGCGAAAACCATGCCGAACGGACGGTCCTTATCCAGTAAGTTGTGATACATATACCCGGCTCCGATCCCCACGGTGGGCAAGTATTGCCCAACCTTCAGCTTTTGTTGAAGACGGGCGGCCTCCACGTTCTTCTCCAGCAATTTATAAGAGAGTGTCGTAGGGAGCGCCTCCTCATGGCTCACCCGGTAAAGCTCCGGGGAGGGCACCTCGGCGGGCAGCGTGAAATCGATCTCGAAATCATCTTCCCCGATACCGATATATTGAGCCAGCACCATCTTGGAAAGGCGCAAGCCGTTCTCCACCCGCAGGCGGTCGCTCGCCACGCCGTTCTTTTTCAACTGGACTTGCAGTAGGTCATTACGAGTCGTCACGCCGGCGCCGACCGCTACCTCCACATCCTTATAAAGACTCCCCACCAAGGATTCCACGATCTCGATCGTCCTTAATTTCTCGTGAAGGGAGATCCATTGCCAGTAATACCGCTCCACCGTCAGGGCTACCTCATCCTCGGATTGGCGCATCTGGTAACGGCTCACCTCGAGCGCCAAGTCGGCCAGCTTATTGCCGTTCACGATCTGTCCGCCGGCGAACACGGGCTGGATAGCGGTCACCCCACCCAGCAAGCCGTCATCCATCATCGACAACTCGAGAAGGCCCGGTATCACGCTCATATCCATCATCCCGTGGTTCGCCTTGAATGCCGTTCCCACGGCGCTGACATTCGGGAAGTATTTCGTAAAGGCCTCCTTTTTTCCTTCCCTCGCCTCTTCTACGTCCAAACGGGCGTTCTTCATCTTCGCGTTATTCTCCAAAGCCATTTCCCGGCATTCTTCCAGCGATAATGTCCGCTGGGCGCTCACGGTCCCCACGCATAAGACGAGGGAACCGACAATGCCATATATCCATCTTTTTATCATCTCTTTTTTCCGCATATATTCATTCCTATATTATATCCTAATCCACATCCGTATCATTCATTTATTCCCGAATATCTTCCAATAGAAAACAGGCAGGATGATGACCGCCAAGATCATCGAGAAGACCGTTCCCGAGCAGATCACCACACCCATCGGCATCCAAAGGGAACTGCCGCTGATGATCATGGGCACCACGCCCACGGCCGTTGTAGCCGAGGTCAGGAAGATCGGGAGCATGCGTCGCCGGCCGGCGTCGAAGGCGGCATCCCTCGGGCTATAATGCTTATGGAGCCGCAGGTCTTGCGCATGCTCGAATATCAAGATAGCGTTTCGCACCACGATACCGATCAAGCTAATAACGCCCAAGACGCACGTCAAGCTGAAATCGATATGGAACGCCCACAAGCCCAGCGCCGCCCCGAACAAGGTGAGCAGCAACGAGGACAGGGCCGCCAACGCCAAGCCGATCTTCTTGAAATTGACCAACAGGAAGAAGAAAACAATGATCACGGCGATCGCCAAGCCCTGCATCAGCGGGTTCATCGTCTCGAAATCCAGCTCCTTGGCTCCACCGTACTCGTACGTCACGCCCTCGGGCAAGGTCGGGATAATACGGCTTTCCATGACTCGCTCGATCCGTTTCTGCATAGCGTTCTGGTTGGTCTCCCGGGTTACCTCGGCGAAGACGCTCAAGGTACGCACGCCGTTGCGACGGACGATCTGCCCATCATTCCAGCCTCCCTCGATCGTGGAGACTTGCCGGAGCGGGACGCTCACGCCGGGGACGATGGTGGGAAGATACTGGTCGCCGACCTTATCGAACGCGTCACCCTCCCCTTTCTTATCGGATCTCAGCTGGATCGGCAAAGCGTAATCGCCTTCCCAGAGGGAGCCAACCGAGAGACCGTCGTAACGGATCGCCAGATCGGCCGAGGCCATCGCCTTCGTGATCCCGAGGCGGGAGGCTTCCACTGGGTCCAATCGAACCCGTACGTCGGGTAAGGCCTCCTCGTAATTGGTGTGTGCCCAGACCAAGCCGTCCATCTCACGCAACACGGCCATCAAAGAATCCCCAGCCTGCTTCAACCGGGCGATATCGTCTCCCATGAAACGGATCTCTAAAGGAGAGGATACGTTTTGGTAATCCAGTTGCTTAAACTTCACGTAGGCGTCGGGGAAATAATCGGCGTACCGGTCCGTATAATCATCCAACACGCTACGGGTGGCCTCTATCGAGGCGGTGTTGACAATGAACTGGGCGTAATTCTTCCCGGCCAAGTTAGGGGCGTAGGTAGCTTGGAAACGGGGCGAGGAAGTTCCGATAAAGGAGGTGACGGACAGGATGCGCTCATCTTCCGACAACAGCTTATAGAGACTATCGCTCACGGCGGCGGTACGGTCCAGCGAGGTTCCCTGCGGGAGATAGATCTCGACGGCGAACTGATCCCGGTCGGCTATCGGCATCATACGCTGGCTCAGTTGGGTGATCATCAGGATCGCCAAGGCAACCGTCAAGACGCCCAGACCGATCGTGGTTTTCGGGAAACGGAAAGTCCACGTCAGTGCCCTCGTATAGACGGCCTGTACGGTATCCAGCAGATTGAACCTCTTCTTTCCCTTATTCTCCCGCCCGGACTTCAATCCCTTCTTGATCAAGACCCGCTCCAGCAGCGGGATAAAGACCATCGCCACCGCCAACGACACCATGAGGGAGATGGAAAGCGTCCAAGGGAAGAAGGTCACGAAATCCAACATCTGCCCCGTCATCGTGAAAAGCAACGGGAAAAAGATCACGCAAATACACAGCGTAGCCAACAAAATCGAGCTGAAATAGTTCTTGGCGCTATAGACGGCGGCGTACCAACGGGAATAGCCCTTGTCCAGATATTCCAGATAGGCGTCTATCACGATGATGGAGTTATCCACGATCATGCCCAATACCACGATCAAGGCGGCCAGCGTCACCGTATTCAGCGGGATGCCGCAAGCGTACATGACACCGATCGAGATAAAGACACTGATCGGGATGGAAGTAGCCGCCACCAATGCCGAGCGGAACGGGAAGAGTACCATCATCACCAAGATCACGACCACGATGGACACGAACAAATCCCGCACGAAGGAACTTACCGAGTCTCCCACCACCTTCGGCTGGTCGGCGATCCGGCGAATCGAGACACTCTCGGGAAGATCCCGCTCGAAAGCGTGCAATACCTCGTCTACCTCCTTTCCGTATCGTACGATATTATGGCCCTCACGCATCTCCATGGAAAGGATGATCGCTTTCTTGCCGTTGTTCGTTATATAGCTATCCGGCTCGGGATATTCCCGCACGATACGGGCCACGTCTTTCAAGCGGATCATATGCCCGTCGGCATCGGCCAGCAGGATCTGCTCGCCTACCTCCCGCTCCGAGGGATAGGTCACGGAAAGGTGGATGGGAATGTCCAAGCCGCCATTCTCCAAGGAGCCGGAGGCGGTGGTAAAGCCTTGGGTGAACAAGGTTGTCATCAGCATACGGGTATCTAGGCCGTAAGCGGCTAGCTTGTCTGGATCCAAGTAGACCGAGATCTGCTCGTTTTGTACCCCGTAACGGCGCAGGTTGGATACGGACTCGATCCGGCGCAGGCGGTCTTCCAGCGTCTCCATGTATCGCTGCAATTCCCGGTAGGTCTTGTCTTCCGATTCCAAGGTGATCAATAAGGCGGAAGTATCGCCGAAATCATCATTCGCGATGACGGCGAGTACGCCCGAGGGCAGTTGCGACTTGAAGTTCTGCAAGCCGAGCTTGATCTTCGACCAGACCTCGTCTTTATTGTTCACGTCGTCGTTCAGCTCCACCATTACGTACACCATTCCATCCCTTGACATGGAGTACGTCTTTTTCTTCTTTACCTCCTTGAAGGTAAACAGGTATCTCTCCAAAGGCTTGGCCAACTGCTCCTCCACCTCTCCGGAAGTCGCCCCGGGGTAAACACCCACGACCACGCCTTGGCGGATGGTGAACTCCGGAAACTCCTGTTTCGGCATGTCCACCAAACCCAAAATACCCAACCCGACCAGCACGGTAATCACCAGCAACGTGATCTGGTAATGACGCATGGTCCATTCGATCACTCCGTTTTTACGTTCTCTCATAACGCACGCACTCTCATGCCCTCACTGATTTTCTGGTAACCGCCTATCACGACGATATCCCCCTCGTTCAACCCTTCCAGAATAAACAAGCCTCGCTCCGTCAAGTCGCCCGTCCGTACGGGCGTAGCTTTCGCCTTTCCGTCTACGACCTTCCAGACGAAACGCCCCCCGTCGTTCGCTATCAGCACGGCGTTGTTCGGCAAGGTGATAGCCGGCACGGATTCCTCTCCCGACAGGCGTACATCGCAAACCATGCCGGGCAACAAAGCGCCAGACGGGTTCTCCAGCCGGATCTTCGCCTCGTAAGTATGGGAGATAGGGTTGGCCACGATACCTTTCTCCGTCACTTTCCCCTCAAAACATTGTCCGCCCAGAGCGGCTACCTTTATCATAGCGGCTTGATCGCCTAGCGTGGCGACCTCGTTCTCCGGGACGGCGATCTTCACGTTTACCGTCTCTATCCTTAACAAGGAGAAAACCGGTTGCCCGGGCTGCACGTTCTCTCCCGCCTCAACCATGCGCTTGCCGATAACGCCGCCGAACGGGGCATACAGGTTCCGGTCCTCAAGGTTTTTCCTCGAGATTCGCTCCATGGAACGGGCCTGTTCCAATTTGCTCTCCACCTCTACCCATTTCATATCCGGCAGGCTCTTATTCTCGTGCAAGGTTCTCATGCGGGCATAGGCGTCCTCCGCTTGTCGCAAGGAAGCGGCCGAGGCATTATAGGCGTTTTCCAGCGTCGCCTTGTCTAACACCGCTAGTAGTTGGCCCTCACGGACCTTCTGCCCCTCGCCCACCAATACTCGCTCTACATTACCCATCACCTGAAAACTAATCGAGGAAGATACGACCTCCTCTACCGTTCCCACATAATTCCTTGTATCAGCCGGAACGGTCTTCGCTACCTTCACGATCTCCACCGGGATCTCTTTACTATCCCGTCCCTCTTTTTGACTGCCCGAACATCCGGACAGCACGAATACGACGGATAATAATCCTCCATAAACAATGCCTTTCATCCTTTTCATATCCTATGATTTATTATACCGCGAAGATGATGAGTTTATCCACTCCAAAGAAGTTCCGTTTTGCAACCAAATTGTCCCATTTGACACATTTCAATTGGATTATTCTATTATTTCACTAATTTTATCGCCCAAACAAGAATAAATTATGAACGTAACAGATCTACCTCAAGCTTGTATCTCTCTTATCGAGAACGTACCCGGCATAGACTTCATCGACGAGGATTTCGCCATATTCGATAACATCGACGATATTCCCTCGCTCGACCATCCGATGCGAATAGACGCCGTCGTATTCGCGCTTTGTACGAAAGGCTTCATGCGTATACGGATCAATATGGAGGAATATGTCGTAGGGGAAAACCATCTCGTATTGTCCTTGCCCGATCAGATCATCCAACACGTGGAACGTAGCGAGGACGTGGCCGGGATCTTCATCGTCATCTCCAAGAATTTCATGGAGGAGATCATTCCTCATATACAGAATACCTTGCCGGCGTTCTTCTACATCAAGGAGCATCCGGTCACTGAGTTGAATGCCGAGGAGATAGGTTGTATCAAGGAATATCATTCTTTTCTCTGGAAGAAAGTGAAAGCGAAAGGGCATCCTTACCGGAAAGAGATTGCCCAGAGCTTATTGTTGGCGGTATTCCACGAGGTTTACGGCATGTTTAAGAATCATATGCCGATCGAGGTGAAGAAGAGCCGGCAAGAGGAGTTGTTCGCAGCGTTCATACAAACGCTCGCCTTACATCATAAGCAGGAACGGTCGGTAGCTTTCTACGCCGGAAAATTATGTGTGACTCCCAAATATTTATCTCTTTTGGTAAAGAACGTCAGCAACCGTACAGCCGGGGAATGGATCGATAATTACGTTGTCTTGGAGGCGAAGGCGTTATTATCCTCCTCCACCCTTTCCATCCAAGAGATATCAGACCGGCTAAACTTCGCCAACCAATCCTTCTTCGGTAAATACTTCAAGCAACACGCCGGGATATCGCCTACGGAGTATCGGAAGAAATGGTAAAATGAGGGCGAGCAGTTCCCACCCCTATTCTAATTATCCTCCGATCAACGCGGTTATCCCGCAGGAGGCGAATTGATCGATGCACCTTTGCAGGACTGCTTCGGAAGGGGTGGATAGCGGAAGGTGCCCGGGATTGTAGAGGGTTCCTCGCTTATCGTGCTTACCTTTTCCGATGTCGTGGTACGGGAGGAGATTAACGACTTTCCGCTCCCACGGCAAGGAGGCCAAGAAGATGGCGGAACGGGATATATTTTCCTCGTCCGCATTGACGCCCTCGATCAACGGGATACGAATGAGGAAGTCCATCCCGGCCTCGGCGATCATCCGAAGATTGGAGAGGATACGCTCGTTCGGGACACCCGTGAAACGACGATGGCTACCGGAATCCATATGTTTTAAATCCACCAGAAAAAGATCCGTGCGCCCCATTACGCTACGGACGGTATCCGGCGAGGCGAACAAGGTCGTATCCACCGCACGATGGATTCCCAACGCTCCGCAACGATCCAGCAGGGCAACCAAGTCCGACGGACGCGACAACGGCTCTCCCCCGCAGAAGGTAACGCCTCCCTCGGAGCGATCCATAAAGACCGTCTCTTTCTCGATCTCACGCATGACCTCGTCGATAGAATACTCACGGCCGGACATCTCCATCGCCAAAGTGGGACAAACCTCGGCGCATCTACCGCATGTGCGGCACAGAGAGCGATCCGTGACGATGCCCGCTTGCGTCAAGGTCAACGCCCCGACGGGGCAGGCATTCACGCAGGCCCCGCAACCTATGCACTTCTTCCTCGTATACAGCTTCTCCGTCCGGGACGAGATGCCTTCCGGGTTATGGCACCATACGCAGGCAAGCGGGCATCCTTTCATGAAGATCGTGACACGAATGCCCGGCCCGTCGTTTATGGCGTATCGTTTGATATCGAATAACAGCATGGCCTAGAAAGTCTCTTGCTCCGTACGTGCGATCACGTCCGCTTGCAAATCGGCGTTCATATCGTTGAAATAGTCGCTATAGCCCGCTACACGGACCAGCAGATCCCGGTAGTCCTCCGGACACTTCTGGGCGGCGTAAAGCGTTTCCGTATCCACGATATTGAATTGGATATGATGGCCACCCAAGGCGAAGTAGCTACGGATCAAGGAGGCCAGCTTCGAGATATCCTCCTCCCGCCGGAGCAGGCTGGGCAGGAAGCGTTGGTTCAGCAGCGTGCCGCCGCTCTTCACCTGATCCAGCTTGCCGAGGGACTTGACAACGGCGGACGGCCCGTGGGTATCGGCTCCGTGCGAGGGCGAGGTACCGTCGGAGATGGCACGCCCGGCCAAGCGGCCGTTCGGAGTGGCTCCCATCACCTTGCCGAAGTAGACGTGGCAAGTGGTGGATAACATATTCAAATGGAAACACTCCCCTTTCGTATTCGGCTTGCCCTCGATCGCGTCATATAAATCGTCGAAGACACGGACGGCGATCTGGTCGGCGTACGGATCATCGTTGCCAAAGAAAGGCGTACGGTTCAGGATCATTTGGCGCATCGGTTCATGTCCCTCGAAATTATCCGCCATCGCATCCAACAAGGCTTCCATCGTGAAGGTCTTATCCTCGAAGACGTGTTTCCGCAAAGAGGAAAGGCTATCGGTTATCGTGCCTAATCCGGTACACTGGATATAAGTGGTATTGTAACGAGGCCCGCAATTGTAGTAATCCTTACCCTTCGCGATACAATCATCGATAAACAGGGAGAGGAACGTGGCGGGGGCGTACTTGGCGAACATGCGGTCGATATAGTTGCTGACCCGCACCTTCATGTCCACGAAATAATGGATCTGGCGCATGAATGCCGCGTAAAGCTCCTCATACGTCCGGAAACCACGGGGATCGCCGGTCTCCAGACCGACCTTGCGACCGCTTACCGGATCTACGCCGTTATGCAGCGTCACCTCCAATATCTTCGGCACGTTCAGGTAACCGGTCAGCACGTACGCCTCCTTCCCGAAAGCGCCCACCTCGATGCAACCGCTGCAACCTCCCTCGCGGGCGTCACGCAGCGACTTGCCTTGCCGCATCAACTCCTGCACGTACACATCCGGGTTGAATACCGACGGGTAGCCATGGCCTTGGCGGATCACCTTGCACCCGGCACGAAGGAAACGCTCCGGCGTACGGGCACTGACGTGGATGGCGCTGCCGGGCTGGAGGATATGCAGCTCCTCGATCGTCTCCAACATGATATAGGAGACCTCGCTTACGCCATCGCTACCGTCCGCCCGGATGCCGCCGATGTTCAGGTTCGTGAAATCGTTATAGGTTCCGCTCTCCTTCGCCGTGATACCCACTTTCGGCGGGGCGGTATGATTGTTTACCTTGATGAAGAAGCAAGACATCAACTCTTTCGCCTCGTCACGGGTCAAGGTTCCGGCGGCGATCTCTTTCTCGTAAAAAGGCGCCAGATGCTGGTCGAAATGACCGGGGTTCATGGCATCCCAACCATTCAGCTCCGTGATCGTACCGAGGTGGACAAACCAGTACATCTGGATCGCTTCCCAATAGGTACGGGGAGCGTGGGCGGGAACCCGGCGGCATACCTCGGCGATCTTCCTCAGCTCGGCGGCACGGCGGGGATCTTTCTCGGTGAGAGACATCTCGTCAGCCAAGTCTGCGTGTCGCTCGGCCAGCAGGATAGCGGCGTCGCAGGAGATAGACATGGCCGTCAGCTCCTCCTGCTTGTCCGTGGCCTCGGGGTCGTTCATGAAATCCAAGGCGCTTAGTTCCCCCTCGATACGTTTCTTCAAGTCCAGCAGGCCATATTGGTAGACCTTGCCGTCCAAAGCGGTATGCCCGGGGGCACGTTGCTCCATGAACTCGGTGAACATACCCACCTCGTACGCCTCTTTCCATTCCTTGGGGACGTGACTGAAGATGCGTTCCCGCTGGGTACGGCCTTTCCAGTACGGGATCACCTCCCGCTCGTAGGTATCGATATCTTCTTGGGAGATAGTGTAACGTTGCAGCTCCCGGGTATTCAATATATGCAAGTCCTCCACGCTATGGCAGGTAAGTTCCGGGAAGGTAGGCACGACTTTGGGGCGGGGCCCCCGCTCGCCGACGATCAACTCGTCCTCGCCGATATAGATCGTCTTCCGCTTGCAGATCTCCAAGAAGTTCAGGGCACGCAGGATAGGGATCGGATACTTCCCGTAATTCTCCTGATAGAAACGGGTCTCGATCAAGGCCCGCTCGATGGAGAGGGAAGGTTGGGCCTCGAAGGTCTGCCGACGCAGACGTTTGATACGGTCGTTCATCTCGAAATTGTTCGCTCCTACGGAAGAGACGGTATCATGTACGCATGAATGTGTGTGATGGGTTGTATTCATAAAATTATATATTTTATCGTAGAGGTAGGATCTATCCGCCCTCATCAAGGTTATTTTTTATTGTTACACAGGACGGGCATCCCCGCCCCCATGAGTTTATATAGGGAGAGTATCTGCTAGAGATAAAACATCAGGCAGTTGAAAAGCATCCGATAGCCTTTGTGTAACATAGCGCTTGTTTCTTTTTGAAGTATGATGGCAAAAATAAGGAAATTATTGATAATATCACAATTCATCAACAGAAAGTAACCGTTTGTCAAAAAAATAACACAGGAACGTAAATAAAGGAATAGCTTTGCTTTGTATTTCCAGATCAAAGGGTTTAAAATTAAAAGAACTTATACCATGCAAAGTACATTCAAGAACCTGCTTTATGTCTTGAGACATTATAAATTAGCGACGGTCACTAATCTTTTAGGACTTAGCTTCGCTTTCCTGTTATTCATGCTGATAAGCATACATGTCGGTCATGAATATAGCTTCGACGCTTCCCTCTTGAACAGGGAAAGGATTTTTCAGTTAGAAAACAAGCGGGATGACGGGATATGGGAGGCTAATTTCGCACGTCCACAACTAGAGCGTTTCATCGCCGCCTCCCCTTATATAGAAGCGGCCGCTATCACAAACAACCTTGTTTACTCCTCCGTACGTTTTGGGATATCAGCCAGTGAAGGGCCCGACGCACGGAGCTATATGGAGCAGGTGGAACGGATCACCCCGGGATATACTAAGATCTTTGGCTTCGAGCTGGTGGCCGGCGATACGGATTGCCTGAAACGTCCGGAAGGGACGCTGATCCCGGAGAGCATGGCCCGGAAACTCTTCGGCGAGGAAAATCCTATCGGGAAGCCGGTTTATCTGTCGGAGTTCGCCGGGGCCGAAGGCTCGATTATATATGGGCTTAGTTTTGAGCCGGTATATATCGTGGGAGGCGTCTTTCGCGATTTCCCGGAAAACACCCGGGTGAAGAATGCCCTGTATATCCCGATCATGGAGAAAGAGATGATGGAAAACTGGCATACCGGCCTTTACTATTGTTATCTGCTGATGTCGACGCCGGAATCCGCCTCTGTCACTACCGAGACCTATATGGCCGATAGCCGGGCTTTCCTGAAAAGTTTCACGATCGAGGATATGCGCCTCCGGCCCTTGTCAGATCTCTATTTCGGCCAGCCGGTCCGAGCGGACGCCGCTCCCATCGGTAATAAGCTACGGACGAATATGTTATTCTTTATCGCCATCCTGATCATAGGTATCGCCTTGGTCAATTATATCAACCTGTCGATAGCCTTGGCGCCAATACGCACCAAGTCGATCACCATCCAGAAAGTGCTGGGAAGCTCGGACGCCACGCTACGGAAGTATCTGGTCTTGGAGTCCTTGGGAATCTCGGTTGTCGCCTTCTTCCTCGCCTTGCTTTTCCTGTTATTTTTGAATAACGTGCAATGGGTCACGAATATGGTGGGGCATCCGTTGGATCTGTATGCCAACTGGAAGATTCCGGCGTACACATTCTTCCTTGTCGCAGGCGGCGGTATACTGGCCGGTTTGTATCCTGCTTTCTATATCACCTCGTTTCCTCCTGTCATGGCGCTGAACAAGTCTTTTACCCTTAGCGACCGGGCCAAGAACACTCGCAAGTTACTTATAGGGTTCCAGTTCGTTATCTCGATCACGCTGATTGTCGGAGCGTTGTTCGTCTCCTTGCAAAACAGATATATAGGGAACGTGGACTTGGGATTTAACAAAGAAAACGTACTGGAGGTAAGACTAAGCATGGGGGCGGCCTTGAAAAAGGGCGAATTGTTCAAGGCACGTCTCTTGGAAAGCCCCGTTATCCGTGATGTTTCCTTTAGTGAGTTCAAATTTGTCTCGGACGAATCACGTTCTTTCATCGGGTATAATTACAAAGGCCAACATTATTATATGAGCTGGCTGGGAGTATCTGCCAATTTCCCGGAGCTAATGGATGTAAAGATGATCGCCGGAAGGAAGTTCCGGCCGACGGATGAGGCGGCGGATAACACGCAGGTCGTTTGCCTCCTTAGCGAGACGGCAGCGAGGGAGATCGCCTCGGGTCTTTCCCCCGAGAAACTGGACGACCTATCGGACTTGGTAGGGACAAGCATCACGGATAATGATATACCGGTACGGATTGTCGGTATCTTTGAGGATGTCCATTATGAATCCCTGTATAAAGAGTTACGCCCGATGGGACTTTGGACCTCGGCTAAGAATCATTACCGCCGTTCGGTGCCGGAAAGATACGCTTATGTCAAGATCGCCGGCGGAAATCCCCGGACGGCTATCGAGCATATCCGGAAGGTAACGGATGAATTGATCCCGGGTTATCCGGCCGATATCCATTTCTTTGATACGGCGCTGGAGGAGCTTTACAGTAAAAGTGGGCGGCAGGGAGCGCTGATTACCGCCCTTTGCCTGATGGCCGTCTTTTTATCTCTCGTGGGAGTATTCGGACTGGTTATCTTTGAGCTACAGGGACGGGAAAAGGAGATAGCCGTGCGGAAAGTACATGGGTCCACGGTCCGGCAGATCCTTTGGATGCTGAACTCGTCTTTCCTCCGGATCACGCTCGTCTGTTTTATTATCTCGATCCCGCTTGCTTATTACGGGGTGAATGTTTGGCTACGAAGCTTCGCTTATAAAACGCCGATCTACATATGGGTATTTTTAGTGGCTTTGGTAATCATAATGACACTGACCGTATCTACGGTTACTTTCCAGAGCTATCGGGCGGCGATGGCGAATCCGGCGTCTAAATTGGGGCATTAAGGTTCATTACGAAAAAAGGACGGGTAGATTGATCCGTCCTTTTTTACTCATATATTATCTTGTCTCAGGTTTGGTTACCGTTCCCAATAACCTTCCATCTCCTCCAGCGTCTTTCCTTTCGTCTCGGGGACAAATTTCCAGATGAACAACGCCGCCAATATACCCATCACGCCATAGATCCAATAGGCCATACCGTGATTGAACGTATCGGTCAAGTATTGATTCTTATCCAGCATTGGGAATGTCCATGATACCAAGAAGTTGGCAATCCACTGCGCCGCTACGGCGATACTCATCACCGTGGAGCGGATCGAGTTCGGGAAGATCTCGGCCAGCAGCACCCAGCAGACCGGGCCCCACGACATAGCGAATCCCGCCGTATAAATCAGCATGCAGACCAATGATCCCATACCCACCGAACGCGTATAGAAAGTAGTTCCCAAGATCAACATAGATACCGCCATGACGAGCGCCCCGATAATCATCAACGGACGGCGTCCGAACTTATCCACCGTGAAAATAGCCAATACGGTAAACGACAGGTTCACCGCCCCTACCACGATCTGTTGCAAAAGGGCGGCGTCCGTGGCCGCTCCCATCGTCTTGAAGATCTCCGGGGCATAGTAAAGCACCACGTTGATCCCCACGAATTGCTGGAAACCGGAGAGCAACACGCCCACCAAGATGATCAGCACGCCAAACGACCGGATCGGGAACAGCAAGGCGATACAGAAACTAGCCAACAAGGCGATCTCCAACGCATTCGTATTACCTGCCCACGACAACAACCCGTAGCCGGCCAAGAACAGCGCCAGCCAAGTCCCCATAAACCGGAAGTAAGGCTTCATCGACGGAGCTTTCTCCTTGAAACTATTCCGTATATCCTCCAGCTCACGGCCAGCGTCCGCCTGATCCATCAAATGGCTCAAGACGCCCAACGCCTTCTCCGTACGCCCACGCATCACGAGATAACGAGGCGTCTCCGGCACGAACATCAAGAACGAGAGGAACAATACCGCCGGAATAATCTCGGAAGCGAACATCCAACGCCAGCCGATCGTATTCAGCCAAGCGGCATCTCCTTGAAGGGCGATCGTATAATTCACGAAATATACCACCAGCATACCAAAGATAATGGCAAACTGGTTCCATGCCACCAGATTCCCCCGGCGATCGGCCGGAGCCACCTCGGCGATATACATCGGCGATACCATGGAGGCCAGCCCCACGCCAATACCTCCCAGAATACGATAAGCCACGAACGCATACATAAACGTATGATCGCCACTTCCGGGCATGCCGATAAACAGCTCCGGCCAAGCCGAGCCGATAGCGGAAAGCAAGAAAAGGATAGCGGCCAGTATCAACGTAGGCTTCCTGCCGTAACGCTGGCTGATCCACCCGGCGAACGAGGCGCCGAGGATACATCCGATCAACGCACTACTCACCACGAACCCCTCCAAGGCGTTGGCTTGATCCAACGGAAGCCCTTGCGGCTCGATGAAGAACTTACGCAAAGACTCCACCGTACCGGAGATCACCGCCGTGTCATACCCAAACAGCAGACCTCCCAAGGTAGCGACCAAGGTAAGAGCGAAAATATAAGTGTTGTTACTTTTCATGGAATAGATTTATTAATTAAAAACTGAGAATTGAGAGCTGAAAACTAGGGCTTACGCACGATAATTTTCAATTCCCAATTCCCAATTCTCGATTTTCAATTATTTAGATATGCAGATTTACAATCATCTCGTATAATTCCTGCTTACCGCTGATCTGTTTCGGCTCGCCGTCACGCAAAGCGATCGTACGAAGATCTTCCAGCGTAAGCTTGCCATCCTCGAATGCCTTGCCCTCACCGGCATCGAAACTAGCGTAGCGCTCGGCACGCATCTTGCGGTAATCTGAGTGCTCAAGGATATCGGCGGCGATCATCAAGGCACGGGCGAAAGCGTCCATACCACCGATATGAGCGATGAAGATATCCTCCAAGTCCGTAGAATTACGGCGGGTCTTGGCGTCGAAGTTCGTACCTCCGGTAGTCAAGCCACCTCCCTCAAGGATGACCAGCCAAGCCTGTGCCAGCTCATAGATATCCATCGGGAATTGATCCGTATCCCAACCATTCTGGTAATCGCCACGGTTTGCGTCGATACTGCACAACATGCCGGCGTCGGCGGCGGCTTGCAACTCATGCTCGAATGTATGTCCGGCCAAGGTAGCGTGGTTCACCTCGATATTCAAGGCGAAATCCTTGTCCAGTCCATAATGGCGAAGGAAACCGATCACGGTCTCCGAATCCACGTCATATTGATGTTTTGTCGGTTCCATCGGTTTAGGCTCGATCAGGAACGTACCCTTGAAACCGTTCTTACGGCCATAATCACGGGCCATCGTCAACATCATGGCTAAATGATCCTTCTCTCGTTTCATGTTCGTGTTCAATAGGCTCATATAACCCTCACGGCCGCCCCAGAATACATAGTTCTCGCCCCCTAAAGCGATACAAGCGTCGATAGCGTTCTTGATCTGCGTGCCAGCGCATGCCACGGTCGGGAAATAAGGGTTCGTAGCGGCGCCGTTCATATAACGCTTATTGCTGAAGACGTTCGCGGTAGACCATAGAAGCTTCTTTCCGGTAGCGGCTTGATGCTCCTTGGCATGTTCCACCATCGTCTGCAAACGTTTCTCGAACTCGCCCAGCGTAGGAGCCTCGTCCACTACGTCCACGTCGTGGAAGCAATAGTAAGGAATATTACATTTGGTCATAAACTCGAAAGCGGCGTCCATCTTGTACTTCGCACGGGTGATAGCGTCCGCACTGTCATTCCAAGGGAATGATTTTGTTCCACCACCAAACTGATCACCTCCCTCAGCACATAAGGTATGCCAATAAGCCATAGCGAAGCGCAAATGATCCTTTAGTGTTTTACCCATAACTACCTTATCCGCGTCATAATAATGAAATGCCAACGGATTTTTTGACTCACGTCCCTCAAACTGAATCTGTCCGATTCCCGGGAAAAATTCTTTCTCTCCTTTAAAGTAACTCATAATAATATATATTAAAAATGTAAATAATTCAGCCGTTAAATAGATTGTTCCAAGCGTTCTTTCCACG
>OHBE01000539.1_pt1 | contig 41862 bp, 30 predicted proteins | sample 1577231 | NCBI WGS metagenome assembly OHBE01 (sample SAMEA3541506, study PRJEB24748) | human gut metagenome | biome: human gut; feature: human-associated habitat; material: faeces | place: China | collected 2012 | reverse complement strand
GTTCGTACACCGCCCGGCACACATGGGCCACCACGGCTTACCATTGCGAGATACACCCCGGCATCATTTCCGAAGCCATGGGGCATTCTTCCATTACGGTGACGGAAACTTATTTGAAACCTTTCAGAAACAAGAAAATTGATGAAGCCAACAGAAGGGTAGTCGATTTTGTAAAACGTTCAGGGTATGGATTAGTAGTCTGATTTTTTGTCTGTTACTTTGTAGGTAACGGGAAACCTTTGCCCGAACCGTATTAAAGCATCTATTATGGAAAAACTCTTAAGAAAGTCGACAACTATTTTACCCCTGCTTCCGGACGGCGGCAGAGGGGAGGGGACCCTTTCTCAAAGAATAAAGAAAATTAATGGGTACCTAAAATAAAAAGTCACATTGATTTACTTGTTCTGTTCTTTTTTTTATCGTTAATCTGAAAAAAAAAGAATTTTATTTGTTTTTTGAAAGAAAAATACTCATATTTGCACCCAATATTTTCCCGTTACCTACAAAGTAACGGACTTGGAATCTAAATATGACCTGGAATCTAAATATGATTGAACCAATTCATAAACACAATGAGAAAATTAGCATTTTACTGATTATAAAACAAAATTGATACATTAAAATAAAACACTCGATTCTCTTATAAGTGAGAAAAACTATTTTATCTATTCACTAATTTTTAAAAACACGTTAAAATGAGAAACACAACACTGAAACTGCTGGGGGCAGTTTACATCTGCTGTTGGGTCATGTCTTGTTCCGACAAAAAAGATTCAGGTGGCGGTACAGCCTTTAATCCCAATCAGGACATTGTTATTGAAGATTTTTATCCCGACTCGGGAGGAATTGCGACCCCTATGATTATTGAGGGGAAAAACTTCGGTGCGGACACAACCGGACTGAGTGTGTATTTTGTTGACGAAGACCAAGTAAGGCGTAAAGGCGGTCTGGTTTCGTCTAACGGTGAGAAACTTTATGTGTATGTCCCTTCCGGACTTACTTACAAGCGTAACATTGATTTAGTTGTAGAACGGAAGATGCCCGGAAAAGAAGAAGTATATTCGGGCAAGTCTTCCCGTCCTTTTATTTACAAGACTCAAACTTCGGTGACTACTGTAGTAGGGCAGGTTTCTACGAATCCTCAGCCAACTAAAGCGGCGGATTTGAACTCAACGACTTTGTCGGCTCCGGGATTTATCTGTTTGGACGATGAAGACAACATCTTTATTGCTGAGCGTACGTTCGACTCGGGTAGCGCGGAAAAAGGCGGTGATATTTATTGTAAGAAAACCGATGGAAACAATTCAAGCGGTAATGTCTTGAAAGCTTCGTTGACGAGAAAGGAGGTAGTTCTCCTTTCCGAGAATCAAATAGACCGCCCCAATGCTCCGGCCTTTTCCGATGAGAAAGGATTGGAGACGGTATATGTGCCGGCCGATGCGGGGATGCATTATCTGGCTATGGCCAAAGCATTGGATTATCAACCCCGTAAATTGTTGGCGCTGAAGAATGAGCAATATCCGGAGATCGATACGAAAAACTGGAAGTATAGCTTTGTGGTGAATAAGAATGACAAGCAAATTTATACTGTAATGAATAGAGGGCAGTTGGTGCGTATCAACCCGAAAACGAGACGTACGGAAGTGCTGTTGAAAAGTATCGGAGTGCATGGAAAAGGAGATTCATACATAAGCTTTAGCCCGATTGAAACAAACAAGCTTTTCATTTGCCTGGCTGATAAGCACGAGATTTGGACTGTGGATATCGACCAGTTGGAAGGTAAAGACATTAACGAATACCACGGCGAACCCTATGCCGGAAAAGCATGCTGGGAAGGAATCGTTGCCGGTAAAGGCTGGGAAGACGGATTGCTGAAGAATGCAAAATTCAAATATCCTCGTCAGATTTGTTTTACGAAAGACGGGAAACTGTATATCGCCGACTCCGGGAATTGTTGCATACGTACCATCGACACAACGCTTCCGCAGGATAAAGCGACTGTGACTACAGCCATCGGTATACCCGGTTCCAAAGGCCATCAGGATGGAGGTCCGGATATCGCAAAATTCAATTTCCCTTTTGGAGTAGCGGTCAGCCAAGATGGACAGACTGTATACGTGGCAGATACGTATAACAGAGTAATTCGTAAATTATCCATTGAGTAATCTTTAAAGTATGAGAAACTATATATTATTTATATTATGCATGTTGGTCTTATCGCCGTTAGATGCATATAGCCAGGATAAGAAACAATTTACAGTATCGGGTATTGTTGTAGATGATTCGGGCGAACCGTTTCCCGGTGCTACTGTTTATGTGAAAAATATGCCCGGAAAAGGAACCGTTTCCGATTTAGACGGTAAATTTAAAATCAGAGTAGACGCTAATGCGGTTTTGGTGGTACAATCGGTTGGTATGAAATCGGTGGAAACTCTTATCAATAAAGACATGCCTAAACTGAAAATTGTGTTGACCGAGGACTCTGAAAGTCTTGAAGAAGTAGTTATCACCGGTTTGAGTTCACAGAAGAAAGTTTCAGTGGTAGGAGCCATCTCTTCACTGGATGTCAGCCAAATTAAGACTCCGGCCACTTCACTGAGCAACATGATCGGTGGCCGGTTGGCAGGTGTTATCACCATGCAGACTTCGGGTGAGCCGGGAAAGAATCTTTCGAACTTCTGGATTCGCGGTATCAGTACCTTTGGTGCCGGAGGCGGCGCTTTGGTGCTTATCGACGGATTGGAAGGAAATCTTAACGATATCGACCCGGATGATGTGGAATCATTCAGTATCTTGAAAGACGCTTCGGCTACAGCCGTTTACGGTGTACGCGGAGCGAACGGTGTTGTGCTTGTAACTACCAAGCGCGGCGGAAAAGACAAGTTGAACATTACCGGTCGCGCTACTGTGAAAATGTCTCGCATCAAACGCTTGCCTGAGTATTTGGGTGCTTACGACTATGCATTGCTTGCCAACGAAGCGCGTGCCATGTCCGGACAAGAAGACCTCTATACTACCTTGCAACTCGACTTGATACGATCCGGTTTGGATAAGGATTTGTATCCGGATGTGAATTGGACCGATGAAATCATGAAGCGTAACTCCTGGCAACAAAACTATTACGTCAGTGCCCGTGGCGGTGGAGATATCGCTACTTATTTCCTTTCTCTGGGATATCAGGACGAAGGGGCCGCTTATCGTCAGGAACAAAATATTTTTGATGAGCCGCTGGCTTATCGGAGATTGACTTATCGCGCCAATATTGATATGAATCTGACCAAAAACACCAAACTTTATTTCGGTGTCGATGGGCATATTTCAAATTACACTACTCCCGGTGGACAAAGTACGCAAGATGTGTGGAACGCCGTTCGTTTGCTTAACCCGTTAATGTTTCCGGTTGTTTATTCCGATGGAACAATGCCTACATACGGTAGGGATGACTTGATTTCTCCTTATGTAATGTTGAACCATACAGGATACCGTTCTCAAGATAATAACCGAAACGTGCTTACGCTTAAATTGTCGCAGAAATTCACCGGCGCGCTCAAAGGGCTGACTTTGTCGGCGCAGGCCATGACTGAGCATGTGGGGAATTTTAACGAACGCCGGTTCATCGGCCCGAACCTGTATCGTGCTTCCGGACGTACTTCTCAGGGTTCCCTGATTAAAACTTTGCGTCACAAACAGCAGGATATGGCTTACTCCTCGAATACGGTTACTTACCGGAAGTATTATATGGAGTCTAAAGCCAATTATAACCGTTCTTTCGGCAATCATAATGTGGGCGCGCTTCTTTTTTATTACATGGAGGATGCTCAAGGTTCCAATTGGGGTACCGACGCATTGGGAATTAACGCAATTCCTCAACGTCGTCAGAACTTGTCCGGACGTCTTTCTTACGGATACAATAACTGCTATTTTATCGACGGAAACTTTGGTTATACCGGTTCTGCCCAATTTAAAAAAGGAGACCGTTTCGGTTTCTTCCCCTCAATTGCTGTGGGTTGGGTGCCTACGGCCTATAAGTGGGTGAACAAAAACATGCCATGGTTGAGCTTCTTTAAAATACGCGCTTCTTACGGATTGGCAGGTAACGACCAAATCGGTGGCGGAAGATTCCCTTATTTGACTTTGATAGACCATCACGCTCCGGTATATTGGGGATATGTAGGTCGCGGAATCAGAGAAAAACAAACCGGAGCCGATAATCTGACATGGGAAGTTGCCAAAAAAGCGAATCTGGGTATCGATACGAAATTTTTCAAAGATAAGCTTTCTGTGACGGTAGACTTCTTCCGCGACGAACGCGATCATATCTTCCAGGATAGAGTTACTTTGCCTCGCTACGTAGGTATGGTTACTTTCCCGAAATCCAATGTGGGACGTATGCACAGCTACGGTTCGGACGGTAATATTTCATATTTCCATGAGATAAATAAGAAAATGAATTTTACGTTACGCGCCAACTACACGTTCTCACAGAATATTGTAGATTATTTTGAGGAGAACAAACTTCCTTATGACTATTTGAGTGTAACCAACAAACCTTATGGTTTGATACGAGGTTACATTGCAGAAGGGTTGTTCAAGAGCAAAGAAGAAATCAATACAAGTCCTGATCAGCAAAGCTCGTTCGGACGTGTCCGTCCGGGTGACATCAAGTATCGCGATGTAAACGGCGATGGCAGAATTACTGCCGATGATAAAGTGCCTTTGTCTTATGGCAATCAAGTTCCCCGCGTGATGTATGGATTTGGCGTGGATTTCAACTATAAGGATCTGACCGTAGCTGTTTTGTTCAAAGGAGCTGCGAAAGTTGAGTATTACCGTTCCGGTTTTGGAGGTAATGATGCCGGTTGGATTCCGTTCTACAACGGAGAGTTGGGTAATGTTATCAAATTGGCCAATAACCCCAAAAACCGCTGGACGCCGGCATGGTATTCGGGAACAACGGATACTGAGAATCCGAACGCAGAATTCCCGCGTTTATCTTATGGAGGCAATGCCAATAACTCTCAATTGTCTACTTTCTGGAAACGCAACGGATCTTATCTTCGTTTCCAAGAGTTGAGTCTTCGTTATAAATTGCATGCTAAGCCTTGGATCAAGAAGATGGGGCTTTCTGGAATCGATTTAGAGTTTGTTACCAATAATATATTTACGATAGATAAAGTGAAGTATTTCGACCCGGAACAGGCTTCTTACAATGGGGCTGCTTATCCGATTCCCACTACGTATACATTTCAGGTCTATCTCAAATTTTAATACAGATATTTATATATGAAAAAGAAGATATTGACATATATTACCGGGGTAGCGATATTCGGCTCAATGCTGCTGACTTCGTGTAATTTTTTAGATGTAGATCGCTACTTTGAGGCTACATTCAAAGAAGACTCTATTTTTCACAGCCAGGCCAATGCCGAAGGTTATTTGTGGAATACGCCCTCAGCGTTTCCCGATCCGGGAAAGATTTGGGGAAGTTCTTGGAATCCCGGACAAACAGCGTCGGACGAGATTACCGTAAAATGGCAGACCTCGGAGTTTTGGGGAGCGCAATTCTCTGTGGGAAATATTAATGAGAATTATATTCCCAACTGGGGATTGTGGGATGATATGTATCGGGTTATCGCTCGTTGCAATAAGATGTTGGTCAATGTGGAGAATGTGCAAGATATGACCGACGGAGACAAACGGGAATACAAAGCTTATGTGCATTTCATTCGAGGATATGCTTATTATCACCTGCTGATGAACTGGGGCCCTTGTCTCATTGTGGGTGATGAGATTATTACTACCGATAAACCTGCCGAATACTATGATAGGGAACGTAGTACGTACGATGAATCGATCGATTATATATGTAATGAGTTTGCGTTGTCGTTGAAAGGAATCCTGGGTCCTCAACAACAATCGTTGAACTTTTTCGAGCGCCCCACTAAAGGAGCGGCTTTGGCACTGATTGCGCGTTTGCGTTTGTTCCAGGCATCACCTACGTTTAATGGAGGAGCTTCTGCCAAAAGATGTTTCGGCAATTGGTTGAGAGAAAGCGATCAAGTGTATTATGTGAATCAGGAGTACGATCCCAAGCGTTGGGCAGTTGCGGCAGCGGCAGCCAAACAGGTTATCGATATGGGCTATTATGAATTGCATACGGTAGAAAAAGACAAAACAAATCCGTATCCTATACACCCGAGTGTGCCTACAGGAACTTTCCCCGATGGTGCCGGAAATATTGATCCGTTCCATTCTTATGCCGACATGTTTACGGGCGAAAGTATGCCTAAGGTAAACAAAGAGTTTATTTGGGCGGTAGAATCGTCAGGTAATGTAAGAGGATACACGCGTCATTCATTCCCTGTAAAGTATCAGGGATGGGGCGGTATGTCTGTTCCGCAAAGAGTAGTCGATTGCTTCCTTATGAATGATGGTAAGACGGTAAATGAGTCTGAAGAATATGTTTCCGATTTGACGCAAGTGACTCCGACTACGAAAGTATTGGGAACTTATCAATTGATGGCCGGAGTTCCGAAGATGTACGACAACCGTTCGGCGCGTTTTTATGCTTCTATCGGTTTCCCCGGACGTTATTGGGAGATGAATACCGCCAGTGCGGATAAGGCTTTTATAAACAAACAGTTCTGGTATTCGAATGATGATCAGGAAGCGGGTAAGGCCGGTGCCGGAAACAACCCGAACGATTATTGTATTACGGGATATGTGCCGGTAAAATATATTCATCCGGACGATTCTTATGCAAAGGTGAACGGTACCACGGTGATGGTGAAGCCATTCGCTATCATCCGCTATGCTGAAGTCCTTTTGGAATACATTGAGGCCATGAACAACATCCAAGGCAGTGAGACCGTTGAGGTGCATGACATTACGGGTGAGCTGAAACCTGTGACAGTGACCAGAGATGTTGCTGAAATGAACAGATATTTCAGTCAAATTCGTTATCGCGTAGGTCTGCCTACGGTCAGCGAAGCTGTTCTTGCCGACAGAGATGCTTTCGAGAAAGTTATCCGTAACGAACGTCAAGTGGAACTTTTCAATGAAGGATACCGATACTTCGATACACGTCGTTGGGGTACTTTCCTTGACGATTCACAGTCGGAAAACTGGAAAGGACTTGATGTAAACAGAGACCGTACCGACCAGAATGGAAATATAGGTTTTTGGAATCTCGTACAAATTAACGAACAAAATATTCGCGACCGTGTGTCTAAACCCAGGATGGTGTTCCTGCCTCTGCATCACAATGAGTTGATTAAAGTGCCTCGCATGGCGCAAAATCCGGGATGGGAAAGATAATTTATTTTAATATTGTAAGACATGAAATATAAATATTCTATATTATTATGCACAGTATGTGCTGTTTTAGGCGCCTGCAACAGCTACGATTTTGATCAGGAACAATATCGTAAGGAAATTAATTTGCTTCAAAACACAGAAGGAGTGTTTGACAGGCAAGTGGTGGATATGGCGGATGAAACGAGTGAAAAGGGCGCAATCATCAATATTGTAGCCGGTTTGAGCGGATCTCAGCCTTCCAACCAAGCATATTCCGTTTCTCTTATAAATTCCGATTCTTTATTTAATGCTTATAATAAATCGAATTTTGATATCGAAACTGAACGTTATGCGCGAAGACTGCCTGCTGAATGCTATGAAGAGCCGGAGTTGAGACAAGATATTCCTGCCGGTAAATCTCAGGTGTTATTTCCTTTCCGTTTGAAAAACCTGAGCAAACTATCACCGGACAGTGTTTATATGCTGAATTATGAGATTGACAAAGATACGGAGACTCCGTATAATCCGAAAAAGCGTCATGTGTTGCTTCGTATTCACTGGAAGAACGATTATGCGTCGACCGCAAGGCAGATGGCATACAGTTATAATAGTGCTAAAGTGATTACTCCTGCCACTACTCCAACCGGAACCGCTACATTGAGAAGACCGACAAACTCGTTGACAGCATTTCCGTTGACGAAAAACTCGGTTCGTTTCCTTGCAGGAGATGAGGAGTACGGCGACTATAAGAAAGCTTTACGGCAAATCAACCAGAAGAGTATTATTATCGAAGTGGGAGAACAACTTCCGGAAAATCCTTTGGCGAGATATATTACTATCAAACCTTATAAGGAAGAAGAAATGGAGGTAAAAATGATGACTCCGCTGGGTGAATATGACAATACTTTCCTGTTGAATGAAATGCAGGTGTTAGGAGGAGGAAACTCTAAATTCTATAAAGAATTCCGTGTACATTATAAATATCGTTTGCTTAAAGTAAAACAAAACGACGGTTCTTTTGCTCCCGGTCCGATGAAAACAGTGCAAGCTAAATTGCGCTATGAATTTAACCCCCGGGCAGATCAACTATAGAGAACTTTTAATATTTGAAATGTTATGAAAAAGAATATATTTATTATAACACTGATAGGCCTGATTGGAATAGCCGGCGGATTCTTCTCATGTTCGCCGGATTATGAGACCGATTTTCATGTGTCGAGTTTGGTAGTGTCTCATAAAAATCAGGGGCTTATTTTACTACCCCTTGAAGGAGGCAATAAAGAAATACCTGTTCAAACAAATATTCCTTTGGACAAATGGACGGCAACGTCTAACGCTCCCTGGTGTGAGGTGTCTAAAGCGGAAGGCTTAGTCACAGTCAATGCAGGTGAAAACAACAATTACAAAGAAAGAAAAGCGTTGGTAACAATTGCTTATGGGCATCAGAAGTATGATATTCAAGTGAGACAATTCGGAAAAGAGTCGACTTTGGAGATCGTAGAAAATGAGAACTTTAAAATGGTCAAGAATATAATGACCACTACTGTGGAACCGACAGCCGAAACATTGGAGATACCTTTGCGCACGAATTTGGTTGTAGACCATGTGCTTATTCCGGATACTTGTAATTGGGTGCATTATACTCCGTCCGGTAGAGGAGAATCCGACAATTCGGAAATCGTTTATCTGACATTGAATCTTGATCAGAACACTGAACTGGAAGAGCGTTATTGCATGCTTATTCTCCAATCTTCCTTAAATTACAATGTAACTAAGGAATTGCTTATCAAGCAAGATAAGAGAGGATTTATCGTGGTGCCTATTGAAGGAAAGACAGAATTTGAAGTAGAGGATGCCGGTGATATTGTCCGTGTCCCATTCGGCAGAAATGGAGGAGATGACTCATATACCGTAACTGTTGCGGAAGACGCTCAAGAATGGATTCAAATTCGTCCTAAAACAAGGGGTATATCAAATGATGAATTGGTGCTCATTGTTCAACCGAATGAAGTGGAAGAACCACGTACCGGAAAAGTAACGATTAAGAGTAACAACGAAGAAGAAGAGAGTTCTTTTGTCGTGACTATTAATCAGAAGGCATTTGTTCCTGTTCCTCCCAACAATGTAGTTAATCTGATGGCAATACCGGGTGAAGGATTTATTAAACTTTCGTGGGATAAACCTGAAAAAGCGAATTATTCGAAAGTGGTAATTACTTATCTGGATACGCCGAGGAGAATGAATGTCAGAAAAGAACTGACAGACAAGAATGTGACAACATGTAAATTGGATTCCACTTTTGCTTTTGCGGGTGAGTATGAATTCACTGTGAAAACATACGGTCCTACAGGGTTGGAGACTGCCTCTCCGTTGACGGTGAAGAGCCGTTCGCTTGAGTGGAGCGAGAAAAAAGAAGTCACACTGACGGAGTCCATGATTACGGCCAATGCGACACAGACTAATGACGGTGGTGGTATACCTGCTTTGGTAGACAGGAAGGTAAATACTTACTATCACTCTTTCTGGGGTCCTACTTCTCCGGGCAAGAAGCCGCATTATTTGCAATTCAATTTCTCCCAACCGATTTATAAGAAGTTTACGATAGAGTATGTCGGACGTCATAATGGTGATGGTGGAGGAGATATCAAACGTACGGATATATTGGTGAGCGACACCGGCGGTGACAACGACAGCGAATGGCACAAAATCGGTGAAATTACCTATACGCTTCCGTCCGGAAGAGGACAGCCGGGTACGGCCAACGGGTATGTGACAGCAGACAAAAATTATAATTATGTTCGCTTCTTGCCTACGGCTCGTCGTTCTAAAGATCCGCTGAACGGACCTGATCCATCCACTTGGACCGGAAAAGAATGGTGGAATATGGCCGAAATCTATATATACGAGATACATGATGAAGCTTGGATTATAGACAAACTATAGCAAAGGCTGATATGAATTTACAATGCCGCTTTATATATAAGCAGCTTCTATAAACCCCGGTGGGAGCATAAGTTGAATGAATTATACCGACTCATGTTCCCGCCTTTTATCATAAATCAACGCATTATGAATAGAAATATATTATTTTTTTACTTTTTATTTTTATGTTTGCTCAACATCGGATGCTCTTCAAGCGACGATGGGCTGTCTGCCCCGACTATTACTGTGGGGAAAGAAGTGGTAGACTTCGAAAATGGTGCCGGTGTTCAAGAGGTGAGTGTAAAAACCAATATCACCGGTTGGAGCGCAACGGCTGATAAAAGCTGGTGTCATCCTACCCCTTCCGGAAATTTTTTACGTATTTCCGTTGATGAAAGTAACGATCGACTGGTTCGCGAAGCGATAATAACGCTTACATTCGATAAGCAGACAAAGACAATCAAAGTCCGCCAATTGGGTTATGAACCGGCTATCCTTATCGATCAACAGATTTTCTTGCTTAACGCTTCGGGAGGCAATATCAAATTCACGGTAACCGCCAACGTAAAAGTGGGAATCGAAGGAGTTCCCGAATGGGTCAAACCAACTTCAAGAACGCGCGCTCCCGAAATGGTGAGCACTGATTACTCCTACACAGTAGGAGCTTCCACGAATGAACAATCGCGTGAAGCCTCTATTGAGATAACAGAAATATTGGATGCCGGCGTCAATGATATAGCTCCGAAAAAAGCGCTTATTGCCATTACTCAAAAAGGATTGGGGAACTATGAGGCCGAACCGGGCGATGAAATAAAAGACGATATCAAGATAAGAGTGGTAAGCGGTACGGCATCTTCTTTCCAGCAAGGTCAAAATATAGAAAAATCATTTGACGGAGATTATACCAGTTTGTATCACTCCAATTGGGATAATAAACCGGAAAACTACTTTCCTATCCATTTGGTTTACAATTTTGAGGAACTCTCAACGGTAGATTACCTGGTTTATCATCCGCGAAGCGATGGGAATCCCAATGGCCGGTTTAAAGAAGTGGACATCGAATATTCCGAGGATGGAAGTTTCTTTAAACCGCTCATGAGTAAAGTGCTTCAAAACGTAGCCCATGCTACCAAAATGGAGTTTCCTAAATCTGTTCAGGCCAAATCTTTCCGCTTTACAGTGAAGAGCGGATTCGGAACGGGAAAAGGATTCGCCTCTTGCGCCGAAATGGAGTTTTATGTGAAGAATCCCGAGAACTTCGACTATTCGACACTCTTCAGCGACCAGACTTGCAGCGATTTGAAGCCGGGCATCACCGAAGAAGAAATTCTGAAATGCGAATATCCTTTCTTTAAAAACATCGCTTACCATATGCTGAAAGGAAAGTACGACAGAGAATTCCGTATAGATGAGTTCAAGGCATACCCTCATCCTGACATAATGGCCCGCACGCACAAGACGAATGCGTATTCATTGTTGGATAACCCCACCGGAATTTCGGTAAAAGAGAATGAGACAATCATTGTTTTCGTAGGCGACACGCATGGGAAAACAATCAGCTTGCGTGTGCAGAATCTGGACAAGCCGAAGGGCGACGGATTCGGCGGGACATATTATGCGCTAAATCCCGGAGTGAACAAATTGCGCATGTCTACCAAGGGATTGGTTTATGTGATGTATCATACATCGACGATCGAAGAAGCCGACAACGCGCAACCCATCAAAATACACTTTGCTTCGGGAAGTGTCAACGGATATTTCGATTCGAACAAACATCAGCCTTCAGATTGGAAGAGATTGCTTGATAAGGCTGTAGATCCTTATTTCGATCTGGTAGGGAAATACGCCCATCTTACTTTCCCGACTTATCGGTTCCGGACATTGACGCCCGACGGGAAAGCGTTGATAGACGCTTATGATTTGCTTGTGAATTCTGAAATGGAATTCATGGGGTTGTATAGATACGATAAAGTCTTCAGAAACCGCATGTATTTCAACGTAATGTATCATAGCTATATGTACGCTACCTGGTATCATACCGCATATCATGACGATACATTGCAACAATTGTGCGATGTGAATAAATTTAAAGCGGCTCCTTGGGGACCGGCTCACGAAGTGGGGCATTGCAACCAAACCCGTCCGGGATTCAAATGGTTGGGTACGACGGAGGTGACCAACAACGTGATGTCTTTATATATACAAACCAGCGTATTCGATCGTCCGTCCCGCCTGCAAACCGAGAATATGGGGAATGGTATCCGCAACCGCTATTCGAAAGCATGGACAAGCCTTGTCGCTCCGAGACCGCAGCTTTCCTACTCTTCATTCGGCGACAACGACGTGTTCTGCAAACTGGTTCCTTTGTGGCAGTTAGAGTTATACTTCGGAAAAGTGCTTGGGAGAACTCCACTTCAACAATCGGACAAGGGAGGTTTCTATCCCGATGTATATGAGCATGTAAGGACACACAGCGACTTGCCGACGGCGGGAGAACAGCAGCTTGAGTTTGTTTATATCGCTTCACTGAAAGCGCAGAAAAACCTTATCGGGTTCTTCAAGAAATGGGGCTTCCTGACGCCTGTCGATGTGGAAATAGATGATTACGGAAAAGGCCGGATGAAGATTACCCAATCTCAAGTCGACAACATTATCAAAAGGGTGAATGATTTGGGATTCCCGGAACCGGACGTTGCTTTGGAGTATATTACAGACAATACAGTGGAAGTTTATAAGACCAAAGCGGACATTATACCCGGAACAGCGACTCGCAGCGGGCAGGTTTTGACTATGACAAACTGGAAGAATGTAGTGGCTTATGAGGTAGTAAACGAAGAAGAGGGGAAAATGGTTTGTATTTCAGACGGTGTGTTGGAGGCTTCGTCCATAGCAACGTTTGATGTGCGCACGCCTTGGCAAAGCTCCTTCAAAGTGTATGCCGTATCGGCAACAGGTAAACGAGTAGAAGTGGTATTGTAATGTGATGACAATGTAAACAATGTGGTATTTCAAATAAGAACGTGTATAATTAAAGAGGGTGTCCGTCGTGGGTACCCTCTTTAATTATTATCCGGTTTGATTGAAATATTCTCAGAACGTTGTTCTGTAAAACTCATTTGGATGATGCGAAATGAGGTGGGTTTATTTGCTATGGTAATAGTCGATAGTTTCCACCGACAACAAGTCGATAGGCATGTAATTGACGCACGTCACCTCTTTCTTGAAGATGAGATGATCGCAAAGCGACTTGATGCCGTTGAAGCCTTGCAGTTCCGGTTGTTGGGCGATGAGGAAAGACACCTTGCCTTCTTTCAGGCAGGTCACGTTGCGCTCCAGCAGGTCGTATCCTATGAGGTTGAATCCCTCTTTCCCTCGCTTTTGCAGGTATTCGCCTATGATGTAAACTTTGGAGTTGAAGGTAATGCCGTTCTTTACCGCCGGGTGGGAACGGAAAAACTCGTCGAGCATCGCGTTGTCTTCATCGTTTCGCTCGGCATGCAGGTCGAGTTCCAATATGTTGCAGTGCGGATGATGCTCCCGCATGTATTGCCTGAAGCCTATTTCTCTGCTCTCCTGCTGGTTGGAGCCCACAATGCCTTCGTGTATTTTCCTGAAAATCACGACTTCTTTTTCATTCCCGGCAAGTAGCATCAGGATGCGGGCGGCAAAATATCCGCTTTGGCGTGAGTTCTGTCCGAAGAAAGCAAGGGGAGGCTCTTCTTTGATATTCGAGTCTATATATATATAAGGTATACCTTTCGCTTTCAGTCCGTCGGTGAATCCTTTCGTGTGCCGGGGAGCGGTGGGAGCCACCATTACTCCGTCGGGGCGTTCCGCCAGAATTGCTTCTCCGGCATTCACAAACGAGCGATAGTCGTAAGGGTCGTAGTAGCGGATGTGTGCCGAGATGTTGAAATCGGAATAAGTAACGGTCGCTTCATGAATGCCTTTCTCGATAGCTGTCCAGTATTCTCCTTCCAAATGCTTGGGAAGCAGGCAGACGAAACTGTACTTCTTGTTCGAGGCCAAGGCGCTGGCATACATGTTGGGCTGGTAATCCAGCTGCTTCAGAATTTCTTCCACCCGCTTTCTGCTCGACTCCGATACGCCGCTTCGTCCGTGCAGAACCCGGTCTACTGTTCCTACCGATACGTTCGCCAGACGCGCGATGTCTTTGATTCTGATTCTTTCAGGCAATTTATTCATGATTGTTCATTTCGATTTCTTATTTGTGTACGGACACAATGATAATCTTAATATTTTCGACACAAATATATAACAACTTTTGTAATTACGAAAATAGTTGTATCTTTGTGCTCGTACACGAATTGATTGATTTCTGAATGGTATATGATATTAATTGTCTTTTATTCAGTTTATTATGTGCATAAATATCGAAAAGATTATAATTTAAAAGTTTATTGTATCAAACAACTAAAGAATTTAAATATAAGATTATGGGAAAGAAAGTCGTTACATTAGGCGAGATCATGCTTAGATTATCAACTCCGGGCAATACCCGCTTTGTTCAATCAGACTCTTTTGACGTGGTATATGGCGGAGGAGAGGCAAACGTTGCGGTGAGTTGCGCTAACTACGGACACGAGGCTTATTTTGTAACCAAATTGCCGAAACATGAGATCGGTCAGTCTGCCGTGAATGCCTTGCGGAAATATGGCGTGAAGACGGACTTTATAGCCCGCGGCGGCGACCGTGTGGGGATTTATTATCTGGAAACCGGAGCTTCCATGCGTCCGAGCAAGGTGATTTACGACCGTGCTCATTCGGCTATCGCTGAGGCGGATGCCGCCGATTTCGACTTCGACGCAATCATGCAGGGAGCAGACTGGTTTCACTGGTCGGGCATTACTCCGGCTATCTCCGACAAAGCTGCCGAACTTACCCGTCTGGCCTGCGAAGCGGCGAAGCGTAACGGCGTGACTGTGTCTGTCGATTTGAACTTCCGTAAGAAACTCTGGACGAAAGAAAAAGCCCAATCTGTGATGAAGCCTTTGATGAAATACGTAGATGTATGTATCGGCAACGAAGAAGATGCCGAGCTTTGTCTGGGCTTTAAGCCCGATGCCGACGTGGAAGCCGGACATACGGATGCCGAAGGCTATAAGGGAATTTTCCGTCAGATGATGGAAGAATTCGGTTTCAAATATGTGATTTCCACACTCCGCGAATCTTTCTCGGCCACTCGCAACGGATGGAAAGCGATGATTTACGACGGAAAGGAATTCTATACTTCGAAACGTTACGATATCGATCCCATTATCGACCGTGTAGGCGGAGGAGACTCTTTCTCTGGCGGCATTATCCACGGTTTGCTGACTAAACCGAACCAGAGCGAAGCACTTGAATTTGCGGTTGCCGCATCCGCTTTGAAGCATACGGTGAACGGCGACTTCAACCTTGTGTCTGCCGAAGAGGTGGAAGCCTTGGCAGGCGGCGACGCGAGCGGACGCGTACAGAGATAAATGAATCATTAAACAGTAAACAGACTAAAATGGCAAAATTCGATAAAATGGCCGTGATGAGTAAGATCGGCTCTACAGGTATGGTTCCTGTATTCTATCATAAAGATGCGGAAGTGGCGAAGAAAGTGGTAAAGGCTTGCTATGAAGGCGGCGTGCGCGCTTTCGAATTTACCAACCGCGGCGATTTCGCGCAGGAAGTTTTTGCGGAGATTGTGAAATTCGCAGCCAAAGAGTGTCCCGAGATGGCAATGGGGATCGGTTCGATTGTAGATCCCGCCACTGCCGCCATGTATTTGCAATTGGGGGCTAACTTCGTGGTAGGCCCGCTGTTCAATCCCGAGATTGCAAAAGTTTGCAACCGTCGTGCGGTGGCTTACGCTCCGGGTTGCGGATCTGTATCCGAAGTAGGCTTCGCGCAGGAAACGGGCTGCGACCTTTGCAAAGTATTTCCGGGCGATGTGTACGGAACAAACTTTGTGAAAGGGCTGATGGCGCCGATGCCGTGGTCTAAGCTGATGGTGACGGGTGGGGTGGAACCTACCAGAGAAAACCTGACCGCTTGGGTCAAAGCCGGAGTATTCTGCGTAGGCATGGGCTCCAAACTGTTCCCGAAAGACAAAGTAGCTGCGGAAGATTGGACGTATGTAACCGATAAATGTAAAGAAGCGCTGGGTTATATTGCCGAAGCCCGGGGTTAGTTAGCAATAGGCATATTTCATTTTTGTTTAAAGGTGTTTAAAGGGGATAAGCCATTGGAATGAAGCGATTCATTTCCGATGGCTTGTTTTTTTTCAAAGCCCGCGGGCTTTGAAAAAAAGGCGGCGGGCTTTGAATACAAACATGGCGGGCTTTTTTTAAAAGGCGCACCGTGTTTTTTTCAAACGTCACGGTGATTGTTGCCGGACGCTTTAATGCCTCTGCATGGGTATGAAAAGTGCGGACGGCAAGGTGAAAATAAGTAGAAATAGGTATTGCCTCGTACGATGGTTTGCGCTACCTTTGTGGGTGAAACAAAAGAAACGGACTTAAAATAAGTATTTATTTTCTGGGATATATGGATTCACATCATCACCATCATCACGAACACAATCACCGCCTGACATCGCTCAACAAAGCGTTCGTTGCCGGTATTGTCCTCAATCTTTCATTTGTTATTATCGAGTTCGGAGCCGGATTCTATTATCATTCGCTGGGGTTGCTTTCCGATGCGGGACACAATCTGGGCGATGTGGCGAGCCTTGTGTTGGCTATGCTGGCTTTCCGTCTGGAGAAGGTGCGCCCCAACAGCCGCTACACATACGGCTACCGGAAAAGTACGGTGCTGGTTTCGCTGCTGAATGCCGTTATTCTGCTGGTAGCGGTGGGCGTCATCATTGCGGAGAGTGTGGAAAAGCTCATTCATCCCGCTCCCGTAGCCGGATCGGCGATTGTCTGGACGGCGGGTGCGGGAGTCGTGATCAATGCTCTTACCGCCTGGCTGTTTATGAAAGATAAAGATAAAGACTTGAATGTGAAAGGGGCTTACCTGCACATGGCGGCGGATACCCTGGTTTCTGTCGGTGTGGTGGTTTCGGGCTTTATCATTATGTATACGGGCTGGTACATTGTCGACCCCGTCATCGGGCTGCTGATAGCCGTTGTGATCATAGTTTCCACTTGGGGATTGCTGCACGACAGCCTTCGTCTGTCGTTGGACGGCGTTCCTGTGGGTATCGACTCCGGGAAGGTGAAGCAAACGATTTTGGAAACACCGGGAGTGACGGATTGCCATCATTTGCACATCTGGGCGTTGAGCACCACCGAAACCGCACTTACGGTGCATGTGGTGATCGACGATATGAGGCAGATGGAAGAAGTGAAGCACCGGCTGAAGCACCGGCTCGAAGAGGAGGAAATACATCATGTGACGCTGGAGGTGGAATGTAAAGGCTGTTTGTGTGATTCCGCAAACACTTGTTTGTAGACCGAAGTGTCGGTCGTCAGCGCCAATCGCTGCAAACAATCTTTGAACCGCCGGGAGATGAGCGGGAAGTTTCAACGAATGAAAATAAAAATTCGTAGAGAGAAGTCTTTCTATAGACTTTTTTGTAACTTTGCCCCGCAAATTAACCAATCTTTATATTTGTATGTTTACAGATCTATTGAACTTTTCTTATTTCTCGCTCTTTCTGATTGTGGCGTTGGGCTTTATGTTGGGAAGAATTAAAATCAAAGGCCTTTCTCTCGACGTATCGGCTGTTATTTTCATTGCGCTGCTTTTCGGCCATTTTGGAGTGATTATTCCTAAAGAGCTGGGTAATTTCGGACTGGTTCTTTTTATTTTTACCATCGGTATACAGGCAGGACCCGGTTTTTTCGACTCTTTCCGCAGCAAGGGGAAGACGCTGATCATTATCACGGTGCTTATTATTGCTTCCGCCTGCCTCACGGCGGTCGGGCTGAAATATGCTTTCGATATCGATACGCCCAGCGTGGTGGGGTTGATAGCAGGCGCTCTGACCAGTACGCCCGGTTTGGCTGTGGCTATCGACAGCACCAACTCTCCGCTGGCTTCGATAGCTTACGGTATCGCCTATCCGTTCGGTGTCATCGGCGTTATCCTTTTTGTGAAGCTGTTGCCTAAGATTATGCGGATCGACCTCGATCAGGAAGCCCGCCGTCTTGAGATAGAGCGTCGCGGGCAGTATCCGGAGCTGAGAACTTGCGTGTATCGGGTTACGAATCCGGCGGTATTCAACCGAAGCTTGGCGCAAATCAATGTGCGCGCCATGACGGGAGCGGTCATATCGCGTCTCAAGCACGACGGTGAGATTAGTATTCCCAAAGCTTCGACCATGCTTCGTGAAAACGATTATATACAAGGGGTGGGGAGTGAAGAGTCGCTCAATCAACTGGCGGTTCTGGTAGGCGAACGTGAAGAAGGGAAGCTTCCTTTGGATCAGACGCAGGAAATCGAATCGCTGTTGCTCACCAAAAAAGATATGATCAACAAGCAGTTGGGCGATTTGAATCTGCAAAGAAATTTCGGTTGTACGGTGACCCGTGTCCGCCGAAGCGGTATCGACCTTTCGCCATCGCCCGAACTCGCTTTGAAATTCGGCGATAAGCTGACGGTGGTGGGCGAGAAAGAGGGTATTAAAAGTGTGGCTGGGCTTCTGGGAAACAACGCGAAGCAACTGTCGGATACCGACTTTTTCCCCATTGCCATGGGCATTGTGCTGGGAGTCTTGTTCGGGAAGCTGAATATTTCTTTCCCCGATGGCCTTTCTTTCTCTCCGGGATTGACGGGCGGTGTGCTGATGACGGCTCTTTTGTTGAGCGCCGTGGGTAAGACAGGTCCCATACTGTGGTCGATGTCCGGTCCTGCGAATCAATTGTTGCGCCAGTTGGGACTCCTGCTTTTTCTTGCCGAAGTGGGAACATCTGCCGGTAAGAATCTGGTATCTACGTTCCAGGAAAGCGGGCTGCTGCTTTTCGGCGTAGGAGCCGCCATTACCTTGCTACCTATGCTGGCGGCGGTATTGGTGGGTCGTTTGGTGTTCAAAATCAATATTCTCGATTTGTTGGGCACGATTACCGGAGGTATGACCAGTACGCCCGGTCTTGCCGCCGCCGATTCGATGGTCGACAGCAACATCCCGAGTGTGGCATACGCCACGGTTTATCCCATCGCCATGGTATTCCTTATTCTGTTTATTCAGGTGATTGCCACAGCGGTGGTATAGTGCCCGGCAACGAATCATTATAAATAGGGATTGGGCGGTATTTGTCTTTTTTGTACTTTTGTCGCGTAACTCGAACGATGAAACAATTGCATAAATATATATTGAAGTGGTTTCTGCCTGTACTGTTTATTTCGTACATGGCAGGCATCACTTTGTTTATGCACTCCCATGTTGTCGACAGGGTTACCATTGTTCACTCCCATCCTTTTAAGAAAGACGGCGGGCATACTCATACCACGGTCGAGTTCCAACTGATTCATCTGTTGAATCACTTGCTTACTACCGACTTCGGATTGACTCCTTTACTTACCGCCGTTGTTTTATTTCTATTACACATCCTTTTCACGCGTCCCCGGCATAGGGCTTTCCGTAGCGCTTGCCAAGGCATTGTCTCTCTAAGGGCTCCTCCCACGCGTTAAGCCGCCTTGCTGTTTGCCGTATCCGGATATATACCTTATTCCGGACTTTTCCGCATGTCGCGTGTCCCGTACTTCGTGTCCGGTGGTTCGGCACCTCGATTCTCATATAAATAAAAAAACAAACTGACGAAAATGAAAAAATATATCATGATTCTCGTTAGCCTTTGCTGTGCTTTGACGCAGGCAGTGGCGAATCATCCGGAATACCCGGAGTTGAAAAAGTCCGATGCTAATATTGTCGGACATGTGTTGGATAAAAATACAAAAGAACACTTGCCTTATATTACCGTAACGTTGAAAGGTACCACTATCGGAACGGTGACCGACGCCACCGGGCACTACTTCCTGAAGAATCTGCCCGAAGGCAATTTCGTGCTCGAAGTAAGTGCCATTGGTTATAAGACGGTAACCCGGAATGTCACTCTGAAAAAAGGCAAAACCCTCGAAGAAGATTTCGAGATCGAAGAGGATGCGGTGGCATTGGATGGGGTGGTGGTTTCCGCCAACCGTAACGAAACCAAACGCCGGCTGGCGCCTACGCTGGTGAATGTGTTGGATATGAAGCTCTTCGAACGCACCCAGTCTACCGATTTGGCTCAGGGATTGAAGTTCCAGCCGGGCGTGCGCGTGGAGACCAATTGCCAGAATTGCGGATTCAGTCAGGTGCGCATCAACGGTCTGGACGGTCCTTATTCGCAGATATTGATCGATTCGCGCCCCGTATTCAGCGCATTGGCAGGCGTATACGGTCTCGAACAGATTCCCGCCAACATGATCGAGCGTGTGGAGGTGATGCGTGGGGGAGGTTCCGCCTTGTTCGGTTCTTCCGCTATTGCCGGAACCATCAACATCATTACCAAAGAACCGTTGAGCAATTCGGCAAGCATTTCGCACGAGCTTCGCGGATTGGGCGGACTGAATACGTTCGAAAATACCACCAACTTCAACGGTTCCATCCTGACGGATAACAACCGCATGGGAATCACTTTGTTCGGTCAGGCACGCCACCGTTCCGGTTACGACCGCGACGGCGACGGATATACCGAAATGCCGGTGCTCGACGGCCGCACCTTGGGATTCCGCGCTTTCATCAAGCCGACGGATTATTCGAAAGTCACTGCGGAGTTTCATAATACTCACGAATTCCGTCGCGGAGGCGATCTTCTGAAGAACGAACCTCATAACGCTCACATTGCCGAACAACTGGAACACACCAACAACATCGGAAGCCTGAATTACAGCCTGATGAGCCCCGACGGCAAGCATCACTTCAATGCCTACGCTTCGTTTATGAAGGTAAACCGGAAAAGCTACTACGGAGGGAGCGACAAACTGGCTTCCGACATCATCGACGGAGGAAGAAAGAATGTAGAGGCTGCCAAGGATAAATTCATCGCGGATCTGAAAAAGAAAACGCCGGACATATCCGAAGACGATATCCTCAAAAAGGTTGAAGAGGAGTTCAATCCGCAGATTCACAACGGACTGACGAACGAAGATTGGCTGGAGCTCGATAAACGTATGGCGTCGTACGGACGTACCGACGGACTTACCTATATGTTGGGAGCACAATATTCTTACGATTTTTCGAAATTGCTGTTTATGCCTTCACAGCTTACGGTGGGAGGGGAGTATACCCGAGATAAGCTCGATGATATCAGCGGTTACCGCCCGGCGCCCATCACTCAGAAAGTGCATGTGAAAAGCCTTTTCGCGCAGAACGAGTGGAAGAACGATTGGCTGAGCCTGCTGGTGGGAGCCCGTTTCGACAAGCATTCCATGATCAAGCATGTCATTGTAAGCCCTCGCGCCAATCTGCGCTTCAACCCCGTGAAAGATTTGAGTCTGCGTGTAAGTTACAGCAAAGGTTTTCGCGCTCCCCAGATATTCGATGAAGACCTTCATGTCGACAACGCCGGTGGCGAACTCATCCTTTCCGTGCTCGACCCGAATCTGAAAGAAGAAACGTCACACAGTTTCAGCGGTTCGGTAGACTGGTACCACCGTTTCGGCGCATGGCAGTTGAACCTGATGGCCGAAGGATTCTATACCAAGCTGAACGATGCGTTCGGCTCGTTGCAACAGAACGCGGTGGAAAACGGAAAGGCGTTTATCCGCAAGTATCGTACCAATACCGACGGGGCGAAGGTGTACGGAGCCAATCTCGAAGGAAAGCTCGCTTACCTGAGCCTTGCCCAATTTCAGGCGGGAGTTACCATGCAAAAAAGCCTTTGGGATACGAAGCGCCAGTGGAATGATGATGACGCTTATACCACCCGCCGCATGTATCGCACGCCGAACGTATATTCCTATTTTGTGGCTACGGTCAATCCCGTCAAACGATTCAGCGTTTCCCTTTCAGGCAACTACACCGGCAATATGCTGGTGGGGCATGAAATACCGACCGAAGATGACGGTTCGCTGACCATGTTCGATGGCAAGCCCGCCGCTACCATTCATGCCGATCGCCTGCAGCACGGTAAGGATCAGACGGCAACCACTTACGGCCCGCGTACTTTCAAAACTCCTTCATTCTTCGAGATGGGATGCAAACTGGCTTACGACTTCCCGTTGTATAAGGTCTATACCCTGCAAGCCTATGCCGGTGTTCAGAACATGTTCAACTCCTATCAGAAAGATTTCGACAAAGGTCCTTCCCGCGATTCCGCTTATATCTACGGACCGGGCGCGCCGCGGAGCTTCTTCGCCGGTGTGAAGATCAGCTATTAATGGAATCGATATTATTGGGAATTTGAATTTTTATTAAAGTTTTTTATAATAACGTTTTTTAGAGCCGGATAAAAAGTCTGTAATCTATCTGTTCCTTTTTATGTAATTTCGTAAAAGGGAATAATGATTGAGCAGACTTTTTATTTAGCTCTTTTTTATTCATTCGATTTTATTTTAAAACCAAAAGTGGGCTTTAAAAAGCTTTTTTCTTTTATTTTTGTGCGATTATTTTTTTTATTTGAAAAAATATAGTATTTTCGGCGCAAATCAATGAATGAAAAATAATCGTAAAGTATTGACTATTTATTTCTATGCTACTAAAATGAAACTCATTGAAGGTTACTTCCTTTAAATGCAAACAAAGTTAAAAATCTCTGTGTTATGAAAAGTGGTAATATTTACTATTTGTTTGAAAAATCATTATTTCGGTCACGTTTAATGATTAAACGGAGAGATCCTTTTGCTTGAAAATCACCTTCTTTTATCCTTCCGGATTAAACACGATAACAAACATTATTATTACAAAACACAAAATTTATGATTAAAAGATTCGCATTATTATGTGTGTCTGCATTCTTGCCAATATGGGGAATAGCGCAGATACAAAAAACTATACTCAGTGCTCAAGTCTATGATTACCAGCGTAATATGGTTTATTTTGATTGCGTGCAGACTCCACTTATTCATCAGGAGTTTCATGTAAACCCGGGAGAAATCCATAGTTATCCATTTGATACCGAGCAAATTGTCGCTATGTTTATCAATGGTCGGACAAAAGTTTTGTTACTGCCCGGGGATAGCTTGCATGCTGTGATTCGTTATGAAGGAAAGAATGTTACTTCTATCGATTTCACCGGGACCGAACAGGCGGTTTTTCATAATCGCTTGTATCGTGATATTGAGCGACTGAAGCGTGATATGCGTTATAAAACGCAATTGTTGGGATGTGTGGTGCTTGATGTTAAACCGAAAGATCGCATCAATGATTCACGTCTATTGCTCGATAAGGTAAAAAATATGATTGAAGAGGTCGGGAGCGCATGTGCACCTTCTGTGGCCAATTATATTATGGCTGAAATTGAGTCGCTCGTTTACAACTCGTTTATGGAATATCCTGTCATGTATGCCGAAACCCGTAAATTGCCTGTCGAAAAGCAAGAGATAGGCGATTATTGGAAATTGATGGATGGGTATGTTTTACGTAAAGATGCCGCCTCCTTACGCGTTCCTGAATATGCCGGTCTGCTTATGCGTTATTGTTTTTACCGGAACGAATATCAGGCTCGTGAAAGAGGAGAAGATTATAAAATCCCCGATGTCTTTGAAGGCATGTATAAAGAGTTGGCGTCATTTTATGAAGGTGAGCTGCGTGACTTTGTACTCTATACGCTTCTTGTCAACTTTATACGCAACGGCAAGGAGATAGAGCGTGCCGATGTACTGGTAAAGGACTATAAGGAGCGCTACAATATCAATAAAGAGCATATGCACATACTCGATAACCTTTTGCAATAACTACTAATCACTTAAATTTTTCAAAGAAAAACACATTATGAAAAAGACAAATGCAATACGATTTTTGCGCATTGTATTTCTTTTCACTGTATCTTGTATTTGGGGTACAAGCGAATCGCTATACGCTCAGAACAAAACAGATGGCAGTTGGAAAGATAATAAAATTACGTTGCGCGTAAGTAATGAACCTTTAGGTAAAATTCTTGAGAAAGTAGCTCAACAGGCTAAGGCTGACATCACTTTTCAAGGGGTGACCTTGGTAGGAATTGACAAACCTACCACCATCAATGTGAAAGATATGCCCTTGGATAAAGTATTAGGACAACTGATTGGAGATCAGAATGTGAAAATACGATATGAGGGAGTCAATCAGATTGTTGTCGAGCAAGATGTTGCTCCTCAACAGAAAGATGGCTTGAAGAAACTGCTGATTGGAGGAGTAGTATTAAGTTCGGATATGAAGGAGCCTTTGATAGGCGCTACTGTCATGATAACAGATGGCACTAAAGAAGGAGGGACTGCCGGTTGTATCACAGATAAAGATGGAAAATTCAGTTTACACATCGACCCGAAAGCGTCTATTCGCGTTTCTTATATAGGTTATCAAAGTGTTTCTCAGCAGATTTTAAGAGAGAATACCAATATGAAGATTGTCTTGTCTCCTACTTCGATTAATATGGATGAAGTTGTAGTGACAGGAATCAGTAAGCGCAGTAAAGGAAGTTTTACAGGTAATTTTGTTACGGTAAAAGGAAGTGATTTGCGTAAGCTTAACCCTAATAATATCCTTAAGAGTTTGCAATATTTTGATCCGAGCTTCAAGATTATTGAAGATAATTCACGGGGGTCTGACCCGAATGCCCGCCCTGAATTCCAAATGCGAGGTGATCAGTCGCTCGGTAGAATAGATATGAATAGCATGGATCTGATGTTGGATAATGTTTCCAGTCGCCCCAATGTGCCTCTTTTTGTGTTGGATGGCTTTATTGTTCCTATCAGCCGGATATTGGATTTGGATCCTGAAAGGGTAGAGAGTATAACAATTCTGAAAGATGCGGCTTCTACGGCTATTTATGGTTCGCGAGCTTCAAACGGGGTAATTGTGGTGGAAACCAAAGTTGCACCCGACGGAGCTTTGTCGGTAACTTACAGCGGGGACTTTACTCTTCAGGCACCGGATCTGACTGACTATAATCTGATGAACGCTTCCGAGAAGCTTCAAACCGAACTGAAAGCCGGTGTATATCATCCGGATAATGCGAACTCGATGAACGAATACAACAGATATTTACGAAATATTCTTGCCGGAGTCGATACCTATTGGCTGTCGCAACCATTGCGTACAGCTCTTCAAAGCCGCCATTCTTTGAACGCAGCCGGAGGTACGGATTTATTCCGTTACAGTTTGGGAGTGAATGCAGTGTTTACTCCGGGAGTAATGAAAGAATCCTCCAATCATTCTAAAGGAGTAAACTTCAGTATGACGTATCGCAAAGAAAAAATTGTTGTAGGAGCGAATATCAACTTAAGTGAAACGAATGGCAATAATTCACCTTATGGTTCGTTTGCGGATTATACCGGTGTGAATCCGTATTATCGTCCCAAGAATGAGTATGGAGAATATGTCCAAACGTTGGATGATTATGTCGGAGCAGGGAGTACTCCCATTTCCAACCCGCTTTACAATGCGCATATCGGCGTGAAAGACTTTACACGCAATTTGACTATCGCATCAAGCCTGAATGCGGAGTATATGGTTATGAAAAACCTGCGGATATCCGAGCAGCTTTCTTACACGCGCGGTATGGCACGCGCCGAGCAGTTCCTGCCTGCGGGACATACAAGGTTTGTTGCCGAAACAGATTTGACCCTGAAAGGGAGTTATTCTAAAAGGGTGGGTGAGATGTCGTCATGGTCCAGTAATTTAGGTTTGAATTGGAACTTGCCTTTTAACAAGCATTTGTTCAGCTTGTTTGCCAACTGGACGCTTAATGAAGACCGCAGCAACTATGTTAACCTTTTTGCCACAGGTTACCCCGATTCACATATGGATGATTTTATTTTTGGGTATAAAATGGCAACCAACCCATCGGGAACAGAGGCTATTTCTCGGTCGATGGGACTGATTGGCCAGTTTTCTTATAGTTATGATAATCGGTATTCGTTTGATTTTAACATTAGCAGCGAAACTTCTTCGCGCTTTGGCACCGATCACAGATTGGCTCCGTTCTGGTCTACCGGTGTTCGTTGGAATGCGTATCGTGAAAAATGGCTTCAAGGTAGAATTTCCAATTTGGTGTTTCGTGCCACTTATGGCGTTACGGGAGGACAGAATTTTAACCCGTATGAGGCGATTGAGTTTTATACTTTTACAAATACCATGAAGCCCTATAAATCGTTTCCGTTATTGGGAGCAGTTCTTAGAGGGTTGAATAATCCTGATCTGGGGTGGGCGAAGACAGACAATCTCAGTTTGGGAATAGATATGGGCTTCTGGAAGAATCGTTTGAATATAAGTTTTAATTATTATAATAACATCACTCGAGATTTGCTTACTAATTATGACTTGGCGCCGTCAACCGGTTTCGACTCGCAAACGATGAACTCCGGAGAATTACAAAACAAAGGATTCGATCTTTCGGTAAACGTTATTGCTTTTCAGAATATCCAGCAACAGTTTTATTGGACAATCGGAGCCAATGCCAATCATAATAAGAATAAAATTCGAAAAATATCTGATTTTCTCCGGAAAATAAATGAAGCGCAATTAGCTTCGCGCAAAGCTCCTTTGCCTACCCTTCAGGAAGGATATTCTACAACAACATTATTCACAGTACCTTCGCTTGGTATTGATCCGGTTACAGGAAGAGAAGTGTATTTGACTCGTGAAGGAAAGAAAACATTTACTTGGAATCCTGTGGATAAAGTGCCTGTAGGAGATACTAATCCGGACCTCAGCGGGACTATTAACACTTCCGTCAACTGGAAAGATTTTTCTTGCGCGTTAATTTTTACATACCGCTTTGGTGGAATCGTTTATAATCAAACATTGGTTGATAAGCTCGAAAACAGCAGTATTGCCCGAAATCTCGATCGGCGTGCCATGAACAGCCGTTGGGAGAAAGAAGGGGATGTGACCCGTTACAAGAAGTTCGTTTTGGGAGGAGATGAAACCCCTCAAAGCACGCGCTTTATTATGAATGATAATGAGCTGAAATTATCTTCTTTGAATATCGGTTATCGGATGCGGAACGATAATTTTGCTTTTCTCAGACGACTTAATATTGATGTGCTTTCTTTGAATTTCACAACCAATGATTTGCTTCGTCTGTCGACAATTCGTATGGAACGCGGGCTTTCTTATCCGTTTGCCCGTTCGTATACCCTCTCGATGTCTATACTGTTCAAATAACTTAGTTATCTCTTTATAAAAAAAGAATATGAAAAAGACATTATTATATTATATGGTTTGCCTGGTAGGGGCTGTTTCACTTTTTGCTTGTTCTGATTGGTTTGACGTGAATCCTAAAACTGACGTCAAATCTGATGACCTTTTTGATACCGAGGTAGGTTTTCAAAGCGCGCTTGCTGGCATTTATATCTCGATGACAGACAATCAAGTGTATGGAGGAGATCTTTCGTTTGGTTTGCTCGATCAATTGGCGCAATTGTATGATATGATTCCGGATCAGGTACAGGATAAATCCACTATCTATCAGTATGAGGTAGAAACTGTTGGATATATGACCAAATCTCGTTTGGCAAGTGCATGGAAAAAGGGATATAATCTGATTGCGAATGCCAACAATCTGATGAAATGGATTGATAAAAACGGAGAAAGAGTGATTCGCGATCCACAAACACGCGCTATGTTCAAAGGAGAGGCTTTGGCTATTCGCGCTTATGTGCATTTTGACTTGCTGCGTGGCTGGGGACCGATGTATGGTTCCGAACCCGATGCGTTGAGTATTCCTTATCGCATAGTGGCGGACAACTCCAAACAGCCTTTACTTCCAGCGCGACAAGTAGTACAGAAAATATTGGAGGATTTAAAAAGCGCAAAAGAGCTTTTATCGTATGAGTCCGATCTTTCATTGGCAAGCTTTACCGGGCAAGAACGCCGTTTCCGCTTTAATTATCATGCGGTAAACGCTTTAATGGCAAGAGTTTATTGCTATGCCGGAGATACCGAAAATGCAGTTCGCTCTGCGCGGGAGGTTGTCGATCATTGTAATTTGGAATTACAAATCAGCAATCAGGAAGACCCGGTGCTTTTTAGTGAAGCGATTTGTGCGTTGAATATGTATAAAATGCAAGAAAGACTTTCTACGAGATTTTCTGAAGGACCCAAATTTGTCGGTCATTACTTTTGTAAGATATCTACCCTTAATGCTCTCTTTGGCATTACGGGAACCGAAACTGAGGATATACGCGCTAAATCATCGGCTTTTATTCGTTATAGCGACCAGGAGCGGGCTATTTCACGTAAATATATAAAAAACACCGAAGGGGTTGTTCCGTTAATAAGGTTACCGGAGATGTACTATATATTATGTGAAATGTCTCCTTTGAAAGAGGCCGCTTCATTTTTGAATATGGTTCGTCAGAAGAGAGGATACTCGGAGTCTGCCGATGTGAAGTTCAATAATGATGAGGAACGCATTCGCGCTCTTGATTTGGAATACCGGAAAGAATTTTATGCTGAAGGACAATATTTCTTCTTTTTGAAACGGCATGCCTTTACGACTTTTAATAATTGCCCGATAGAAAATTTCGGGAAACCGCAATATGTGTTTCCTTTGCCCGATGCCGAAAAAGAATATGGGTGGACACCTCCCTCTGAAAATGAAGAGAATGGCAGTGATAATCAATAAAACATGTATGAAATTATGAAACGTTATATCTTATATTTAATTTTGCTGTGGTTGGCGGGCGGTTTTTTTACTGCGTGTGAAAAGGAAGAACCTCCTTTTTTCGACTCGAAAGCCAATGGTGTGTATTTCGATTATGCCGAACAGAGAGAACTTTCGGCTAGCGTAAACTTTGCCGATCATGTGCTTGATGATCCGGATTATCTTCCTGTGAAGATCAGAATTAAAGTGCTGGGTTACTTATCTGATGAAAGCAGGCAAATTGTTTTGAAGTCGAAAGCGGTAGAAGGTTATCCTGAAGTAGGGGTAATTTTGCCTGAGATAAAATTTGAGGCCGGAGAAATCAAAAAGGAGATCGAGGTTAAAGTTGCAAAACCTGCCACTCAGGGAACACCATACGCAATTTGCGTATACATCGATGCCGCAGATCCTTCTGCTCAGCTTGGTGCAGGAATCGAAGGTTTTGAAGAATTTATCGTTTACGTAAAAGAGGAATATGAAAAACCGGCAGGCTGGGATTGGGGCATAGGTTATTATTTGGGTGAGTGGAATATAGAAAAACATGTTTTTATGATTCGGGTAACCCGCAACAATGACTATGCTAAGTCGAGAGATTGGGGCGAATATATGCAGTTTAATGTACAAGCTGTAAATGCTCTTCGCCAATTCCGTCAAGATCATCCGAGCGAAAAAGTCACCATTGAAATCCCCTTTGCTTCGGATTGTGAGTACGAGAAGCCTTTTTATTGGACCTCTTTGAACGACCGTTATTTAGGGGCATATTCCAGCAAAACTTTTGTAAACATATCCAGAATGCTGGGGGCGACTACGCTAAATGAAAAAGAACTTTTTACCGGTGATGAAGTTCGAATGAAAGAGTTGAATAAAGCTGCTGTAGAAGGAATGATGAGAACTTATGACAATTTTTTTTCTTGGCAGTATCCCGGTAGCGCTTACAGAGACGGTTATTGGGTGCCTGTTTTTTCAGATATCGATTATGCTTTGTTTCAGCCGGACTGTTGGGGTAATGCCGAAGCGGGAGCAATGATATCACAGTATTATGGTGATTACTCGGACGCTAAGTATAAATTCATGATAAATACTTGGTTGGCAAAAAAAGGAGCGGACGACTTTGTTTTGGTTCATCTCTTTCCTGTTATCGGCGGATGGGGTGATGACGGAAATCCGATGGCTCAATGGGACGAAAGCATTGGGGGAGAAGCCCAGATAAAAGAATGCTATCGGACTTTTAAGGCAGAATATGATAAGGACCCGGCTGCTTATCCTTTCACATTCCCTGAAGTTGCTGTTTAATGATTTAAAAAGGAGAAATTATGAAAAAAATATTATTTGGGATATGTCTGAGCTTTTTGTTCTTTGCTTGCTACGAGGACAAAGGTTCTTACGATTATCATTTCGACGATATAAATCAAATCGAAAAAGTTTCGTTTATTCCTGAAGCTTTTCAAGCAATAGGCGGGCTGACGATTGAGTTTCAACAACCTTTGTCGGAGAATAAGACGGAAAGAATTGAAGTCAAACTAGAACAGTCGCTGAATCATTCTTTTGAACATCTGGATTTTTTATGGAGAATTTTCCGGCAGAAAGAAGGAAAAACTGTGGTAGATACTGTGCGGACGAAAGGGTATCTGGATATAGAGTTTCTTGTAGGAAAAGAAGCGCAATACAGCATTGTTCTTGAAGTAAAAGACCAAACGACGACTTTAACAAAATATACCAAATTGATTGTAAAGACTCGTCCGGTTTTCAAGAATAGCCTCTTTCTGTTGCATGGTTCACAGAGTGGAAGTGTAAAATTGGGTAATGTGGAAATAATCGGCGATAAAGCACATGTCCGTACAGATGCGTTTCATACGATCTATCCCCATATAGAAACCAATCCGTTCAGTAATGGAGTAGGATTGGATTGGGATATAGCGCTTATTTAGACCTTTACAAATTTAAGAATTCACATAATTTATGTGTGTTCAATATGGATGGCACATCGGGGATTTACGATCCTTTCGGATTGAAGAATAAGTTTCATCCGGGATATGTATTACCTCTCGACCAGGAAAATCCGTTTGTTTACCATAGCCTTGTCAATACCGGCGACGCTTCCAATTTGACTGACTATAAATGTTTGATTTCCAGAGATGGACGTTTTTATGTTGCACGTAGTTTCCTGTGCTTTTATCCGCCGGCTTATGTAGACGATCCTCAGACGGACTATAAAGTTACCGCAGCTACCATTACAGATAATAATTATGTGTTTTGGGATGAATTGCATAATCGTTTCTTGTATCTTTTGAAGAATGATGCATATACATGGAATGAGCTTAATGCCCGTGATGTGCAGATGAATAATCCCGTGTTAAATGCGCACGTAGATTTCAGCGGGCTTCCTTCGCGGTTGAACCCTGTGGGAAAACAAGCCGTGTATGCTTATATCCGGTATCGTGAAAACTATAGAGAAGCACATCCGCTTTTCTTGTTCAAAGATAAAACGGAGGAAAAATTTTATCTATATGAACTGACTCCTACAGGATCGGATAAAGATGATAAAAAATCGGTGGCGAAAACCCGTGGAGCGGATAAAGGGGATGAAGGTGGAGAGCAAGGCGGTGATAATGAACCGGCCTTTACCATTACGGGGAAGGAACTGAAAAACTTCCGTCCGGGAAAGAATCTCTCTACAATCATGTATAATATGTGGTTTACTACCAATTTCCTCTTTTATGCCGAGGGCGGCAATGTGTATCGATATAATACCGAGGGCGGCAACCGGAGCACTATATACTCGGCCCCCGAAGGATATACCATATCGGTTATGAAGTTCCGGTCTGCCGACTCAGGTAGTCTTGTAGATGATTTGGGGCTATATTTGAGTATCGGATTAAATAAAGGAGATGAAGGAGCGATTGCAGAAATTAAGCTGACAACCTCTGCCGATGTTGATAAAACATATCCGGCTACATTCTACAACAAAGACGAGCAAGGCGTTAAGTTCGGGAATATCAGAGATGTGCAGTTTGCTCATATTTATACTTATAAAACGATTAATACAAAATGAGAAAAGGGATTATAATAGCGGTGTTGCTTTGTTTGAGCAATATTTATTTGATATATGCTCAACATTCGCTGGTTATCCGCGGACAGATAGAAGGCGTGGATGCCGGTCGGTTGTATCTTTTAGTTCAGACAGCAGAATATAAGGTAGACACGTTGGGCGCTGCCTCTTTTCAAGCTCCTGATTTTGTGCTGAAAGGGTGCTTGAGTGAGCCGGTTGTCGCACAGATTGTGCTTGAAGGATATCAGGGAGGATTCACTTTTTTGGCCGAGCCCGATACCGATTACCGTGCATTGTTGAAAAATGAAGATGGAGCGTTTATCCGGGGAGGAAAGTTACAGGATGAGTGGACGGCTTATGTAGAGCGCTCCAATTCTTTGTTTGCCCGAATCGATAGCTTGAGGGAAAGATATAATATGTTTAGACAGCAAAATAAGTATCGCAGCGCGAGTGCACTTAATGATACGTTAAAAATAGTTGAGGAGCGATATGAACAAGAAAAAAAACAATTTCTTTCTGCTCACGACGATTTGATTGCAGCTTATATGGTTCAGATGGATGCCATGAAGAGCGATATGGATATCGAAGGGCTTCGCCGCTTGTACGATTCTTTGGGTGAAGGAGCCAAAAATACACTAAGCGCCCGAATAATGAAGGAACGCATCGATCGTCTTGAAAAAACCGAGAAAGGACGTTTAGCACCGGATTTTACGCTTCCTGATATGGGAGGCCGAATGGTTACATTGAGTAAAACACAGGCAAAAATCAAGATATTGGATTTTTGGGCATCCTGGTGCGGACCGTGTCGACTCAATAATCCGGCGCTAAAAAAACTGTACGCCGAATATCACGGGAAGGGGCTGGAAATAATCGGTGTGTCATTGGATAATAAAAGAGAGCGTTGGGAAGATGCCGTTTCTAAAGACGGCTTGCCATGGATCAATGTTTCGTCGCTTAAGGGCTGGGGGTGTGTTGTGGCGAGGCAATACAATGTTACAGCCATACCGGCTCTTTTTGTGTTGGATGAGAAAAATCGGATTATAGCCACTCATTTGCGTGGCGAAAAATTACACTCTTTTTTGAAAGAGAGGTTAAAGTAATTTCCCCGGTTTATAGTCCGGTGTATATAGAGTTTGATAATAAATTCAGTATGATTTAATATTTAATAAAGAAATGAGAAAAGTCGTTTTGTTTGTGCTCGGTCTTTTGCTGGTTATGCAAGGTTGGGCGCAAGATAGGGATAAATATGTTATTACGGGTGAAATGACCGGCGATTCAATGCGTTTTTCCAAACGTTCTGTGTCTAAATTGTATTTGACACGTTTACACGAAGGTCGTGAAGTAAATATAGACTCCGTAACGGTCAAAAACAAACGTTTCAAATTTGAAGGAATTGCCCCGGAATTGATGGATGTTTGCTTCATTACAGGCTTCGATAATGGGAGTGTTCAGCTTTTTCTGGAACCCGGTACCATTACCATTTTGCCTTTTGACGCAAAATTTCCGGTAGGAGCTAAAGTAAAAGGAACCCCGAATAATGATGTGTTGTATGATTTTCAGCAGATGCACGATCGGCATGTAGAGCGTGTCCGGAAAGAACAGAACGAGGTGGCGCGGAATATTCCCGATTCAATCCGGAGTAATGAGGAAGCGTATGCTGCCTATCAGAATGCTGCTTATTTCAGTAACTCTTTGATTTATAGAACAGAAGTTATGAAGTTTGTAAAAAATCACATTCATGCGCCGGCAGTTCTCTACATTATTAAGTATAATTTGTACGACATGTTCACGCCCAAAGTGCTCGAACGGCAGTTTTTACGGGCTTTGCCTCAGGAAATGCGCACTCACCCTTTATATACCGATATGCTCAATCAAATCAAAGCGAGCAATTTAAAAGTAGGGGCTCCGGCACCTGATATTGCGGGACGGAAACTGGATGGAAAAGAGTTGAAGCTTTCAGACCTGAAAGGTAAATATGTGCTGCTCGACTTTTGGGCATCCTGGTGTGGCCCGTGCCGTCGGGAGTTTCCTTATATCAAGCAGGCCATGAGTGCTTCCGAGAACAAAGACAATTTTGTGGTATTGAGTTATTCTATCGACGATAAACGTGGAGAATGGATAAAATGCATTGAGGAAAACGCCCTTACGCATAAAAACTGGATACATATTTCCACGCTCCAAGGCTGGTCTTCACCTGCTGTTAAGCTGTTTAATGTGACAGCTGTTCCGCGTACGGTTTTGCTCAATCCGCGGGGTGAAGTGGTGGCTTTCGATTTGCGGGGCGAAGAAATGCTGGCGAAAGTTATGCGTATTATGGAAGGGACCGAAAAATATGAATAACAAAATTAATCAAAAGAACAATGTTGTATAGATTTTTTATATTTATAGCCGGAATGCTTTGTTTATCAGGTATAAAGGCCCAAAATGTATGTGTTATCGACGCGCGGATATTGAAAGATACCCTCCGTTTCACTTCTCAGCGTATTGAGAAAGTTTATCTTACACAAGTCGATGAATATGATCGCTTGGTTCCTGTCGACTCTGCTTTACTGCAAAGCGGGCGTTTCCGGTTCGAACGTATGTTGCCTGAGGGCGCTCCTCGGTTAATGTATTTTATTACCGGTTTCGACAATGGGCAGATACCGGTTTTTGTCGAGCCGGGTAATGTTAACATTCTGCTTAGAGACGGAGCTTATCCCGGAGGTGCTAGGGTGACTGGTACAGAGACAAATGAGTTGTACAATGCGTACAAAGCAATTTCTGAGAAATGCACACAAGCGCAAAACGACTCTTTGAGAATCTTATCGCAAAGGTACGGAGAGAAATGGATGGATGAGGAAGAGGGAATGATGGAACGGATGAGAATCGGGGCGGCCGAATTAATAGAATGCAATGCCGAACGCATTCGCTTCTTGATAGCGCATAACGACTCTCCCTTGGCGCCGTTGATGATGGAACGTGAAATAGCTTATATGCTCGACAAACGTTATGCAGAATGGCTGTTGAAGTCTTTATCTCCTGTATTAAAAGATCATCCGTATTACCGTTCATTCGGCAATATGGTGCGTGCGCAAGATTTGAAAGTGGGAGGAGAGTTGCCCGATATTACTATCCCTCTTATCGAAGGTACTAAAGTGAATTTGAACAATTATCGGGGTAAATACGTGCTTCTCGATTTCTGGGCATCTTGGTGCGCTCCGTGTTTAAAAGAAATTCCGAACCTCATTCAGATTTATGACGAGGCGAAAGCGAAGAACGCCGATTTCCTAATCGTGAGTTTTTCGTTAGACAATAAGGAAAAGGCCTGGAAAGATGCCATTGTGGCGAAAGGAATGGATAAACCGGGTTGGATACATGGCTCCGACCTTCTGGGATGGGGGTCGCCTGCGGCTCGGTTGATGGGAGTGAGTGCCATTCCTCAAACCATATTGATAGATCCCGAGGGAAAAGCTGTTTCTTTTTCATTACGGGGAGAAGAGATGGTGCGACGTATTCGTCAGATATTAAGCGGGGGGTTATAAACTCTTTTATACAAATGAGGCGTGCTGCAAGACACGCCTCATTTCAAAAAAAAAACAACCAACAAACCAACCCTAACAGGGAATAGATCCTTCAAACAACCATTTTCATCCCTTCTTTCTTGTGGCAATAGCGTTTGCACTGTTGGCAAATATCATACCCCAGCATTGCTCCCAGTATAAAGTCTTCTTCCGCGCTCAGTTCGTTCAAGGGGCGGATGATGATGTGCCGTATGGCCTCCATGCATTCCGGCTTTCCGAAAAACAAATTGATTTTATTGGCTCCCACTTCCTGAATCATGTAGCTGATTTGCTGGCTTTCCAACCGTTGTATGGCAAAAGACTCGTGCTTCCTGTTCATCGTGTAAAGCACCATGCTTCGTATTCCCTTTTTAAACTCATAAATATGGTTCAGGAATATCCGGATCTCACCGGGAACAAACTTTCGGGTAGTCATATTTTTTTAATAGATGGTATGATAAAAGTCCGGTTCAACGGATTTCCTGTTTCACTTGTGCCGCCCACTTAGCGATACGCTCCTCGGTTCGGCTCTCTTCATTCACTTCGTCCAGCGGGAGTCCCACGAATTGGCCGTCTACCACCGCTATCGACGAGTCGAACGTATATCCGTCCGTGGAGGTCGCTCCGCAGAACTTGCAGCGGGTGTCTTTCAACTCCTCGTACAAAATTCCTATCGCGTCGCAGAATGTATCGCTGTACGAGTCCGAATCTCCGCAGCCGAACAAAGCCACGCACTTATGCGAGAGGTCGCATGCCTTTAAAATCTTCACTCCGTCGTACCAGTCATCCTGCAACTCGCCCGCTCCCCATGTCGACGAGCCCAATACCAGCACATCGAACTCCTGTACCAATGCTTCCGTGAGCTTCGATACATCATACACGTTTTGCGTCTCTACCTCCAAGGCTTCCGCCACTCTCCGGGCCAAGTCTTCGGTGGTTCCCGTACTGGAACCGTAAAATACTCCGATTTTATTCATTTTCTATCTGTTTTTTAAGTGATACCGCAAAGATATTCCCTTTGGCGCAACCGGAAAATCCCTATTTATAGTGGAATATCGTTCTTGTAATCCCTACAAATGGGGATGTCTGCCGGAGAGCAGATCAAAATACCTATATATAGTGATTGCGCGGCTCCGATTTTTTCCGTTTCTTTGCGAGTCGTAATATTAAATAGGTATAGATGGATAATTTACAGAAATATAAAGCTACCGATAAAATGGTCGATCTTATCAGCGACAACTATTCTTTGCTACAGGTCATGAGCCGTTTCGGCCTTTCGTTGGGCTTCGGCGACAAGACGGTGAAAGAAGTGTGCGAATCCAACGGGGTCGACTGCAAGACGTTTCTGGTCATCATCAATTTCATGGCCGAAGGTTTTTCGCGTCTCGACGGGAGCAGCGACGAGGTTTCCATCCCTTCGCTGGTTCATTACCTGCGCCAGGCGCACATTTATTTCCTCGATTTCTGTCTGCCTTCCATCCGTCGCAAGCTGATCGAAGCCATCGACTGTTCGCAGAACGATATCTCTTATCTTATTCTCAAGTTTTTCGACGAGTATACCCAGGAGGTGCGCAAACACATGGATTACGAAGAGCGGACCGTCTTCAAATACGTCAATGCCCTTCTCGAAGGCAATGTGTCTAAGAAATATCAAATCAGCACCTTTTCCAAGCATCACGACCAGGTAGGAGAGAAGCTCACCGAGCTGAAGAACATCATCATCAAGTATTGCCCGGCCAAAGCCAACGAAAATTTGCTGAATGCCGCTCTGTTCGATATCTACGCTTGCGAAGAAGGACTCGAGTCTCATTGCAAAGTCGAAGATTATATTTTTGTTCCGGCCATTTTGAAATTGGAAAGGAGGATGAGAGAAAATGAAGAGTAACGATATCATCCGGGTAGCCATTGCCGAAAACTCCGTGATTATCCGTAGCGGTCTCACCGCCACTCTGAAGCGTCTCCCCAACCTCAAAATACAGCCTGTCGAACTGCTTTCCGTCGAAGCGCTGAACGACTACCTGCGCACCCAGTGTCCCGATATGCTGATTGTGAACTCCAATTTCGGCGACTATTTCGATGTCGCCCGTTTTCGCGAAGAAACCGCCGGCAAAAACATACGCCTCATCGCTCTTGTCACTTCGCTCGTCGACGCTTCCGTATTGAGCAAATACGATGAGACAATCTCCATATTCGACGATTTGGACACCCTTTCCGGGAAGATACACGGATTGCAGGACGCTCCTCCCGAAGAGGCGGAGGTGGAGAGCACCGAAACCCTCAGTCAGCGCGAACGGGAAATCGTGATATGCGTGGTCAAGGGAATGACGAACAAAGAAATAGCCGAGCAGCTCTTTCTCTCCATCCATACCGTTATCACCCATCGCCGCAACATCAGCAAGAAACTTCAGATACACAGCGCCGCCGGCCTGACCATCTATGCCATTGTCAACAAGCTCGTTGCGCTGAATGAAATCAAAGATTTATAAGGCTCAAAGAATGTTATAGAATCGAAAAACGTTTGCGTGCACGATTTTTTTTCATACCTTTGCAGAGCAATTGGGAAATTGCTATTAGTTTTAGAGGTAAAAATTGAATTATTTTAGGTATTAGATTTTTTATTATTGTAATTTCAGATAGGGATAGTTTTTATATAAGGTAAAAGGATTACAATAGGTAACAAGTTTTTAAGGTAAGAAGAAAAAAGTTTTCAGGAAAAAAAGAGGTAACAAAAAGAAAAGCCTTCCGGGCTTTTCTGATGCCGTGGCGAGTGATTCCGTAAAAAGGAATTGGCTCGTTTTTTTTATTCCCGTACTTCGTGTCCGTAGGGAGCCGATTCCGGATCAGCCTGAAAATCCCGTGTGTGGACTTCTCTCTTCATTCTGCGGGAGACCGGTTGTATAAGCCATAAAAAACAGAATCCCGGCGAAATCACTTCGGCGGGATTTGTTACATTCTTACTTAAATGTGGCTACGTAATAAAATTATGACTAATTAATTCAATTCTGATACTGCAAAGATAGCGGCTTCCGTTTGCCCCCGCAATACCTCTTATGTGGTATATTGCAGCTCAATCCTCCCTATTAATGGTTATATAACTCCTTTTCAGGAGGCGATTTCCCGTTTCCGGGCATTTCAATCCGTCATTTATCCTATTACTTTCTTAACGCGTATCTTCAATTCCAGCGGGTCGAAAGGCTTTAAGATATAGTCCGCCGCGCCTTCCGCCAGCAGTTCGATTTTCCGGTCCGCATCCTCTTCGCTCGATAAGATAACGAACGGGATCGTCCTCAGCGCCTCATCCTCTTTGATGCGCTTCAGAAAAATATCTCCCGTCATGTGCGGCATATAAAGGTCCGAAATAATCAGGTCGGGGCGGTTTCCTTGCTCCAGCCATTCCATCGCCATGAGCGGATTTTCCACATATATCAGGTCGTAATTTTCCGCCAGATATGCGCTTGCCACCTTCCCGATGGCCGATTTGTCGTCGATAAGCAAGATTTTCTTCTTCATTGTATCTTTCTTTTTCAGCAGTTCGTTTTCAATTTTTTATCGTTTCGTTATTTCCCCCGCCAGCGAGGAGTTCATTTTTTGCCTGATTTCCTTGTTCGTCAGTCCGTGTCCCAGCAAGAACATCAGCTTCGTCACCGCACATTCCGGCGTACTGTCGTATCCGCTTATCACACCCGCTTCCAGCAGATGCATTCCCGTTTCATACCGTTCCATCTCCACTCCTCCGGATGTGCATTGAGTGATGTTCACAATCACGATTCCCCGTTCCGTAGCCTCTTTCAGTTGCCTGATAAACCATTCTTTCTGCGGCGCGTTCCCCGACCCGAAAGTCTTCAGTACCACCGCCTTCAGTCCCGGCACATGCAACACCGAAGTCACAATCCGCTCCTCGATTCCCGGGAAAAGCGTCAGAATCACCACACTCGTGTCGAAGAGGCGGTGAGCGATCAGCGGTTTCTTCCCGTCCGCCTTTCGTATCAGGTTCGGTTCATACTTGATGTGTATGCCCGCTTTCGCCAGCACCGGATAGTTGAACGAGCGAAACGCGTTGAAATTCTCCGCGTTAATCTTTGTGGTACGGTTTCCCCGCATCAGATGATTCTCGAAAAAGATACACACCTCAGGCACCGTTGCCGTTCCGTCGCTGTTTTTCGCCGCGGCTATTTCGATGGCCGTAATCAGATTCTCCTTCCCGTCGGTCCTCAGTGTGCCGATGGGGAGTTGCGAACCCGTCAGAATCACCGGTTTGCTCAGATTCTCGAGCATAAAGCTCAGCGCCGACGCCGTGTACGCCATGGTATCCGTGCCGTGCAGAATCACAAACCCGTCGTACCTCTCATAATGCTCGGCGATGATTCCCGCCAGCCTCGCCCAATGCAAAGGCTCCATGTCCGACGAGTCGATAGGCGGATCGAAAGGGTGCGATGAAATCCGGTAATTAAACCTCTTCAGTTCGGGCACATGCTTCAGCAGGTGAGCGAAGTTGAAATTCTCCAAAGCCCCGGTTTCGGGATTAGCTATCATCCCGATGGTACCGCCCGTGTAAATCAGCAAGACGGAAGGTGTAGCATCTTTCATGGTTTTTGTCATTTCATAATCCGGACTGTAAAGATAATAAATTTTTTATTTGAGAAAGTTGCGTATTATATCTTTTCCCATCGGAGTCAATACCGATTCGGGGTGAAACTGAATGCCGTGCACATCATACGTCTTGTGCTTCAAAGCCATGATGAGGCCCTCTTCGCTTTCCGCCGTCACCTCCAGACAGTCGGGGAAGCCTTCCCGGCTCACCACCCACGAATGGTACCTTCCCACAGAGAGCTCTCGCCCCAATCCTTCGAAAATACGGTCGTTTCCCGTGATGCTTACCGGAGTCTGCATGCCGTGGCATACCTCTTTCAGATTGCTCAGCCGCGCTCCGAAAACTTCGCCGATGGCCTGATGCCCCAGACATACTCCGAGAATGCTTTTGGTAGGCGCGTACCGCCTGATCACGGGCAACAGCAACCCCGCCTCTTCGGGCAGTCCGGGACCGGGCGAGAGAATAATCCGGTCGAATCGTTCCACCTCTTCCATCGTTATCCGGTCGTTGCGTACCACCTCCACCTCCTTCGCTCCCAGCTCTTTCAACGCATGTAGCAGATTATACGTGAAAGAGTCGTAATTGTCTAAAAGCAGCGTTTTCATTTTATTTTGACGAAGCGCAAATGTACTTACTTTGTCCGAACTTTCAAACGAAAACGTTTTTTTTATCACCCGGTACCTTTAAAATCCGCAAACCGCGTTGCTATTTTGCATAAAAAGCCCTATCTTCGCAATCCATGCACTTCAGCCGAATTAAAATAAAAAACATTATGAAAACGATGAATTACTCTCTTGTCCGCATCCTGTTTGCCCTGGTAGTGGGGCTGGTATTAGTCATCTGGCCCGATGCCGCCGCCGCTTATATCGTCATAACGCTGGGAGTGGCGTTTCTCATCCCCGGCATCATCACCCTTTTCGCCTATTTCGGACGGAAGAAAGGCGCGGCGGACAAAGCTCCCCGTTTTCCCGTCGAAGGAGTGGGCAGCATCCTGCTCGGACTGTGGCTCATCATCATGCCCGATTTCTTTGCCGACGCCCTTATGTTTCTGCTCGGGTTCATTCTGATTATCGGCGGGGTGCAGCAGATATCCTCCCTTACCCTGGCTCGCAGATGGGTCAGAGTGCCGGCGGCTTTCTACCTGTTGCCCGTGTTCATCCTCATCGCCGGCTTCGTAACCCTGTTCAACCCCACTCAGACGCGCAACACCGCTTTCCTTATTATCGGTATTTGCAGCCTCGTATACGCCCTTTCCGAGTTGGTCAACTGGTTCAAGTTCATGCGTTGCCGGCCCGAGCCTCCTGTTCTCCCTCCTGCGGAAGAAATCGAAGACGCCGAAATCATCGACTGACCGGCTCTTTCAATATCCGGTATCAGATAAAAACGCAGACCTTCACCTGTTGTATCCCGCATAACAGAGTTGACTGCCAGTACAATCATCAATGTTATGAGCAGCAGCATCATGACCTTCGTCACCCGCTCCAATCCCTTCTGAACGCCGATGGAGATGATGAAAAAGCCGGATATGACGATCACGCCCATGTAAACCGTCTGCTGGGCAGGGTTCGCAAGCATGTTGCCGAAGGCGGTCTCCACTCCGGAAACGTCAAGTCCCACGAAGCGTCCGGCGGCGGTGTCCACAAAATATTGCAGCATCCAACCGGCGACGGTGGTGTAGAACATCATCAGGACCACGTTGCC
>OHBE01000526.1_pt1 | contig 42451 bp, 29 predicted proteins | sample 1577231 | NCBI WGS metagenome assembly OHBE01 (sample SAMEA3541506, study PRJEB24748) | human gut metagenome | biome: human gut; feature: human-associated habitat; material: faeces | place: China | collected 2012 | reverse complement strand
TCGGCAATCTTTGCGTGCAAGCCCGCACGATTGCCCTCACCTTTCACGATCTTTGACATAGTCTTAGATAGGATGCGCCTCGGAAAATTGGGAACAAGTTTCCATTTTTCTCTCGGCTTTCACTATCTTTACCGAAAAAATATTTTGATTCGGGCAGGAAGCGCCTCGGGCAGCGCTGAACAGGTCGGACTTACCACCGGGTGTTCGCTATCTGCGTTCGAATTATTGTGTGTGCGTTATGAAGAGAAACATCCTGTATTTATTGTCGATAGGCATTTGCCTGTTCACTTGTGTCGGGAGCCATGCTGCGGCACCGGAAACCCGGGCGCATCTGGAGCGGGGGCGTTCGCTTTTCGATCACGGGCGCTGGACAGATGCCCGTTATGAATTGCTGAAGGCCCGCGAGGGAGCGGACCGGGACGACCGGCTTACGCTCCAGCAGATCGATTATCAGTTGGCGGTTTGTGCCTTGAAGCTCGGCAGCCGGGATGCCGAGGCGATGCTCGCCGACTTTTCCAAGCGTTATCCCGAGTCGGTTTACAACAACGACCTGCGGTTCGCCCAGGGGTTGCTTTATTGCAGCCGGTCGGAGTATGACAAGGCGCTCGCATGTTTCGGACGGGTGAACTACCGGGCTTTGGACAGAACCCGGCGCGAGCAGTACGACCTGCGCATGGGATATATCGAATTCGGCCGGGATGACTATGACCGGGCGATGACCTATTTCGACCGGATCAATCCCCAAAGCGAATTTTACGATCACGCTCTCTATTATAAGTCCTACATCGCCTATGCGCGGGAACAGTACGACTGGGCCAGAAGCGGGTTCGAACGATTGCTTAAAAGCGAGGCTTACGGCGAGGTAGCGCCCTATTACCTGCTGCAAATCGAGTTCAAGCAGGGGAATTACCGCTACGTGGTCGAGAACGGCGAAGAGTTGATCCGCCGGGCATCGCCCCGCCAGCGGGCCGAACTCTCGCGGGTCATGGCCGAAGCGTGGTTTCGCTTGGGCGAATATTCCAAACCGCTGGATTACCTCGACGCTTTCGTGCAGGCCGGCGGAGAAATGGGCCGGGATGAAAATTATCTCTACGGATTCTCCCTCTACCGTACGGCCCGCTACGACGATGCCGCAGAGTATCTGCGCAAGGCGTGCGGAGCCGACGACGCTCTGACGCAGAACGCCTCCTACCACCTGGCCGACTGTTACTTGCGCGGCGGGGACAAGCAGCAGGCGATGCAGTCGTTCGCCATGGCTTCGAATGCCGAATTCGATTCCGCGATTGCCGAAGACGCGCTGTTCAACTATGGAAAATTGCAATACGAACTGGGGGGCGGACGTTTCAACGAAGCGATTCAGGTACTCAACCGCTATGTCGCCCAGTATCCGTCGTCGCCCCGTGTACGCACGGCCAAAGAGCTGTTGGCGGCGGCCTATTACAATTCGCACAATTACGACGAAGCGTACGAGATCATCGCCTCCTATCCCGATCCCGACGGCGACCTGCTGGCCGCCAAGCAGAAGATCGCCTATTTCCGCGGCTTGAGCGCACTGGAAAAGGGCGATACGCAGGGGGCCGGGCGTTATCTGGCGGAGTCCGCCCGTATCGGAATCAGTCCCAAATACAATGCGCTGGCAACCTTTTGGCAGGGTGAAATCGCTTACGGCAGGGGAAATTACGACGTTGCTCTGCGCGATTACGAGTCCTACCTGAAGCGGGCGCCGAAAACCGAGCCCGAATATGCGATGGCTTTCTACAATACGGGGTATTGCCACTTCTCGAAGGAGAATATGCCCCGGGCGCGGGAGTCGTTCGTTCGCTTCATCGAATTGTATCCCACTCAGGACGGTTACCGCACGGATGCCCGCAATCGTCTGGGCGACACCTACTATTCGGATCGCCAGTTCGACGAGGCGTTGAAGTATTACGGACAGGCTGCGGCCGCGTCCGACGACGGAGCGGATTACGCCCGCTACCAGCGGGCCGTTACGCTCGGTATTCTGGGACGTACATCTGAAAAAATCAAGGCGTTGCAGCAGATTATCCGCGACGGCAGGGGAGATTACCTCGACGATGCGACTTACGAACTGGGCCGTACTTTCGTAGCGCAGGAGCGCTACCGCGAGGGGGCTGCAGTGCTCGAACCTTTCGTCGAAACCTATGTTTATTCGCCCTACCGGAGTGCCGCGTTGTCCGAGTTGGGACTGGCTTACCTGAACCTGGGCGACAAGAAAAAGTCGCTTTCCTACTATGATATGGTGGTGAAGACCGCTCCCCAATCCTCCGATGCCAAGGATGCCTTGCAGGGGATTCGGGATATTTACGTCTCCGAAGGAGATGCCGGCGGTTATTTCGATTATGCCCGGAAGAGCGGTGTCGAAGGGGACCTTACGGCCATGTCGCGCGATTCGCTTTCGTTCGCTGCCGCCCGCCGGATCTATCTTTCGGGCGAGCCTGCGTCGGCGGCCAAGTCGCTGCGCAGTTATCTCGAAAGTTATCCCAAGGGATATTATACGGCCGATGCGCTCTATTGTCTGAGCGATTGCTACCTGAAGACGGGCGAACGATCCCGTGCGATCGAAACGCTCGCGGCTCTGGCCGGTGCGGGACAGAATCAGTACACGCATCGGGCTTTGAAGACGCTGGCTGGAATGACTTTTGCCGATGAACGCTTTACGGAAGCTGCGGCGGCTTACCGCAAATTGGCCGATGCCGAAAGCACCGCTGCCGGAAAAGCCGAGGCCATGAACGGCTACGTCCGTGCGACGATCGCGGCGGGGGACGAGGAGCGGATTCTGTCCATGGCCGACGATGTGGCATCCTACACCGCTGCGGGGGACCTGGCATGGCGAGAGTCCCAGTTTGCGAAGGCCGGGATTCTGGATCGCCGGGGAGATGCTGCTGCCGCGCAAAAGATCTACAAGGTTTTGAGCGCCAATGTGAAAACATCCGAGGGAGCCGAGTCGGCCTACCGGGTGATCGAGTCCGCGTTCCGGGCCGGTGATACGGCTCGTGCCGAAAAACTGGTGCTCGATTTCTCGGACAAGGGAACGCCTCATGCCTTCTGGCTGGCCAAGTCCTTCCTTGTGCTGGGTGATATTTATGTGCAGAAGGGCGACATGTTCCAGGCCCGGGCGACCTACCAGAGTATCGTGGACGGCTATACCCCCGCCGATGACGGAATCGTTGCGGAAGCGAAAGAGAAAATCAAGAAACTCAATTAACGATATGAAGCGATCAGCTATTCTGTCCCTGATGTTTATCGCCGGGATGCTTGCGGTGCCCGGGGTGCTCAACGCCCAGGTCGAGAAGCGTGTCGAAGTATCCAAAGCCTATGTGCCGAGCGTGGAGCATGCGACGAAACTTGCCGTGCGCCCCAATATGGTCGATACGGCGGCCATACAGCCGGAAATCGACTATTCGATCACGCCGCTCACGCTCGAAACGCAGCTCGCCACGCGCCCGATCCGTCCTGCGACGATCACCTATTGGGAGTTCGACCGTCCGCTGCCTTTTTACCTGAAGGCCGGAGCGGGTTATCCGCTCAATTCGGCGCTCGATCTGTATGTATCGACACAGAACCCCGACATCGGCTATGCGTTGGGCTATATCAACCACGACGGACGGTACGGACGGATTCCCTATACGCCCGACGGGGACCATAGCGCCCTGTGGATGGACAATCGGGTGGGTGTCGCCGCCGGGAAATACATCGGGCGTCATGTGCTGGAGGGCGAGGTGAGCTACCGGAACCGGATCATCGACCGTTACGGCCTTTTCCCCGATCCGGACTTTCCGACTTTCGACAACGGAAATCGCCGCGTGATCGGCGATTTGCAGGGAAAGATACGGATCGGCGACGATTTCAACGACCTCTCGCGGACGAATTTCAATGTCGAGGTCACGGCGGGCAACTGGTGGAATCCGCTGGATTCGAAACTCTATCTGGAGGATAATGTCGTTCCGGTGTTGGATTATCCGTACGAAAACGAGTGGAATTTGGGGGTAGATGCCGCCGTTGGACGACGTTTCGGCCGCCATACGCTCGTCTTCCGGGCCGGATTCGAGGGCCGGTGGGGTGGCGACCGCAAGGGCGAATCGGTTTGGGCCGCTCCTTCTGACTATTACAACCGGACCTATTCGGGAGCGTTCCGTTATGCCTATCGTGCCCGGTCGGTCGATATGGAGTTCGGTTTGGATTACTACCGGGACGATGTGGCGGGGCGCGATGCGGCGAATTATTTCATTCCCTACGCTCACTTGCGTTTCGATCTGGGCGGCGGCGGTTTCGTACCTTATGTCGAGTTGGACGGAACCCTGAAGCACAACGATATGCGGGAGCTTATGGAAACCAATCTTTATTACGTGCCTCGTTATACGGACCTGATGCCCCGCAATACGGTGGACTATTCGGTCCGTGTCGGTGTGAGCGGGCGTCTCGTCGAGGATAAGCTGATTTACCGATTGTTCGTCGGCTATTCTTTCATCGAGAATCATAACTTTTGGTATTGCTATACGCCGACTACCCGGTATGAGGGGTTCAGTCTGGTACAGGGACGGCTGAATGTCATGTCGCTCAACGGTGAGCTGGAGTTCCGTCCGGTGAGCAATTTCACGTTCTCCATCGGCGGGCGGGGACTGACCTATACCGAGCATCAGACCTTGAGCATCGGCCTGCCGGAGTTCGAGGGTACGGTCCGGGCCCGCTATCATCATCGTAAGTTCTCGGTCGGCCTCGTTTTCGACCTGCAGTCCAACCGCTATATTTCGCGAGTGATTCCGTGGTTCCCGAACGACGGGATCGTGGGGAATATGCGCATTCCCTATACGGTAGATCTGGGGTTGAATGTCGATTGGTACGCGTCCAAGCGGGTAACGGTATTCGCCGAAGGTCACAATCTTTGCAACCGCCGGATTTACGACTGGAGTACGTTTCCGCAGTACAGCGCCGGATTTACGGCAGGTGTGAAGTTGAGTTTTTAGCGGATCGACCCGATATGAAAAACGGCCGGTAACATACCGGCCGTTTTTTATGGAGTACGATTTTTACTCCAGGTTTTTCCGGACTCCGTCCAGAAACCGCTTCATCTTCCCGCTGTCCTTTTTGTCGATGATCTTCGACAGGTGGGTCAGCGTGGCGACGATGTTGTCGATCTGTGCGGGCGTCTTGGGGTTGAAGAGGATTTCCGTCAGCAGGTAGTCGTCTTCGGAGAGTAGTCCGCGGGCGATGGCCATGTGTTTCTTGAAGGTGGTGCCGGGGGCATCCTGGTGCTTCATGATGGAGGCGAATACGAGCGTCGAGGCGAACGGCACCGAGAGGGAGTAGGCCACAACTTCATCGTGCCCCTCGAAGGTGTATTCGCAGACGTTGAGCTTCAGCGAACCGTAGAGGTCCTTGAAGAAGATTTTGCCCATGTGGTCCGACTCCTTGATGATGATGGCGTTTTCGGTTTGCAGGTTGCCCAGGTTGGCGAACGTGGGGCCGAACATCGGGTGGGTCGAAACGTACCGGAATCCCGATTTCTCATAAAATTCCTGCAACCCGGTCTTTACCGAGGCGATGTCGGAGATGATACACTCTTTCGGCAGATAGGGAAATACCTCCTCGAATGCCTGGAGCGTGGCGTTCAGCGTTACGCAGTTGATAAGCAGTTCGGGCCGGAAGTCGGCGATCTCTTCGGGCGAGGTGAAGCGCTGGGCGTTGTAGATGAATCGCATCCGCCGAGGGTCTTTTTCGAGGACGGCTACGTCGTGGTTGAAACTCAACAGGTCGGTGAAAAAGGAGCCCATCTTTCCCGCGCCCAAAATCAGTATGCGCATATATCGGTTTGTTTATGTTTTTTGATGATCCGGGCGGTATGGGAGCGCCCGGGGATTGTTCTATTTCATTCTTCGTTTTTTCGCTCGGCAGAGGTCGTCGGCAACTTCCGTCCCCGTTTGCCGAAAACATTGAATCGCTTCTTCGTTTTCTTCGCACGGCATAATCCGAATAAATTCGGTGCTGTCTTCGCTTATCGGGAACGTCGTTATTTCATTATTTCCATCTGGACCTTTACCGACTCTTCGTGGATCGCTTTCATGATTTCCGAAATGAATTCCGGGTCGAGGTCGAGCGATTGCCCCATTTTGCCGCGTTTGTCCAGGATTTCATCGTAACGCTTGTTTTGCAGGATGGGCATGTTGTGCTCCTTCTTGTAGGTGCCGATCTCCTGCGAGATGTGCATCCGCTTGGCGAGGAGGCTCAACAGTTGCTCATCGACCTCGTCGATCTGGCGGCGCAGGATGCTGATGTTCTCTGTGGTTTGGGCATTGTCGCGCACCACGAGCAGTTGCAGCGTGTAGTCCAGCACTTCGGGCGTCACCTGCTGCGCCGCGTCGCTCAGCGCACTGTCGGGATCGCAGTGGGATTCGATGATAAGTCCGTCGAAGTTCAGGTCGAGCGCCTGCTGCGAGATGGGAGCTACCAGTTCGCGTTTGCCGCCGATGTGGCTCGGGTCACAGAAGATGGTGAGGTTGGGGTATCTGCGGCGAAGTTCGATCGGAATATGCCAGAGCGGAGCGTTGCGGTAGATTTTTTTCTCGTAGGAGCTGAATCCCCGATGGATGACGCCCAGCCGTCGGAGTCCGGCGTTGTAGAGCCGTTCGATCGCGCCGACCCACAGTTCCAGGTCGGGATTGACGGGGTTTTTTACCAGAATGGGGATATCCACGCCTTTCAATGCGTCGGCCAGCTCCTGCATGGCGAAGGGGTTGGTGACGGTGCGGGCACCGACCCAGAGGATGTCGATGCCGGCTTTCAGGGCTTCGAAAACATGAGCGGGAGTGGCGACCTCGGTGGCTACCAGCATGCCGGTTTCCTGCTTGACCTGCTTCATCCAGGGAAGGCCTTCGACGCCGATGCCTTCGAAGCCGCCCGGCTTGGTGCGGGGTTTCCAGATACCGGCCCGGAAGATCTTTACGCCCCGGGCAGCCAGTTCGGAGGCGGTTTTGAGTACCTGTTCACGGCTCTCCGCGCTGCAAGGGCCTGCGATAATCATCGGACGTTTGGGATCCACGCCCGGAAAAGTGAGTGGTTCTATTTCCATTTTCATTGTCGTTGTTGATTTTGCGATCGCCGGCTGTAACCGGCGAATCCGGTCTGTTTATATTCTGTTTACTGATTCTGTTTTGTTCGGGTCGTCGTGATCCGGTCGAGTGCCTCCTGCAACATCTCCTCGTTGCAGCAGAGCGAGATGCGGATGTAGTTCCGCCCTTCCGAGCCGAAGATGGAACCTGGAGTGACGAAGACCCGTGACTGGTGCAGTACCCGGTTGCAGATGGCTTCCCCGACACCGTTCGGGCACTCCCCGGCAGCCGTGAGTTGCGCCGCGAGGGTATCGTTCACCCGTCCCCAGAGGAACATTCCCACCTGGTCGTCGCGGACATCGCAGCCGAGGGTTTCCAGAATCCGGGCAGCCAGTGCGCGTCGGCGGCGATATACCTCGTTCATCCGTTGGTACCAGCTGTCGGGGGCTTTCAGCGCTTCGACGGCGGCCAGTTGCATCGGGCGGAACATTCCGGAGTCCATGTTGCTCTTCACGCGCAGGATCCACTCCAGGAACCGGGAATTGGTCGCCACCATTCCGATACGCCAGCCGGGCATGTTGAAGGTTTTACTCATGGAGTTGAGTTCGATGCAGATCTCTTTGGCACCCGGTACGCTCAAAATGCTTAACGGGCGGTCGTTCAGGATGAAGCTGTACGGGTTATCGTGGCAGATCACGATGTTGTGCCTGCGGCCGAAGGCGACCAGTTTTTCGAACAGCTCCCGCGAACCGTTGGCTCCCGTAGGCATGTTGGGGTAGTTGCACCACATCAGTTTCACACCGGACAGGTCCATTTTCTCCAGTGCTTCGAAATCGGGCTGCCAGTCGTTCTCTTCTTTCAGGGCGTAGGGCAGGATGCGGGCGCCGACGAACTTCGACACTGAGGCGTAGGTCGGATAGCCCGGATTGGGTATGAGTACCCCGTCGCCTTCGTTCAGGAAGGCTAGCGAAATGTGCATCACACCCTCCTTGCTGCCGATCAGGGGCAGGATTTCGTTGGCAGGGTCCAGGTCCACGCCGTACCATCTCTTATACCACCGGGCGAACTCCGCACGCAGTTCCGGAATACCTACGTAAGGTTGGTATCCGTGCGTGTCGGGCCGCGCTGCCGCCTGGCAGAGCGCCTGCACGGTTTCGGCCGACGGGGGCAGGTCCGGGCTGCCGATCCCCAGGTTGATGACGCGTGCGCCGGATTCGTTCATCCGGGCCACCTCTTTCAGTTTCACGGAGAAGTAGTACTCTTCGACGTTTTCCACCCGGCGGGCCGGGGTGACGGTCGGTTTCGCCGGTTTCGTTTCTTCGGAGCCGCCAAGCTCCGCAGGTTGCTGTTTTTTCATACTGAAAACAAAAAAGCTCCCGCCTCAAGGCAGGAGCTATGATCTAAATTCGTAATTCTGTCGATCGAACTTTACAACACGCAAACTCCCGCCTTTACTCGGCCCGAATAAAGGTAATAATAGGAGTATGTAAACTGAACGTGTTGCATATCGTTTTTGTCGTCGAATATCCGTCCAGGGTATTTAACGGGACAAATGTATCGCATTTTTCGGAAAATGACAAAATTTTTTTCGCTTTTTTATTTCGGGCATAAAATTCCTAAATTTGTCGGGACAAACAATTTCGAATAAACGTGAGTAATCTTCATATATCATCCGATTTCAGCGGTTTGGATGCCCTGATTCCGCAGGGCCGACGGGTTTTCGTCGTTATCGACAGCAACCTGAAGCCCTTTTTCGGCCTTTTCGAACGGTATGAACTCATTCCGATCCAGACCTCCGAGAAGGTTAAAACCTTCGCTACGGTAGAATATATTATCGAACAGTTGCTGGAGCGGGGAGCCGACCGGAGCTCGTTTCTCGTGGGCGTGGGCGGCGGCATCACGACCGACCTCTGCGGTTTCGCGGCGTCGGTTTACAAACGGGGTATTCGGTTCGGTTTCGTACCTACGACGCTGCTGGCGCAGGTGGACGCTTCGATCGGGGGTAAGAACGGCGTGAATTTCCATGCCTATAAGAATATGGTCGGTACGATCACCCAGCCTGAATGGATCTATATCTGTACCGATGCGCTGCGGACGCTTTCGCCCCGGGAGTTCCGGGCCGGAATCGCCGAAGTCCTGAAGACTTTCATCCTGTTCGATGCGGAATACTATCGCAAGGCCGTGGATTATTTCGCCCGGATGGAGGCCCACTTGCGGAAAGCGGGAACCTGTTGCGGGGGCGAATGTGTGTACGGGCAGGAGGAGCTTACCGAAATCATTCGCAAAACGGCGTTATACAAGTGTGCCGTAGTGGAGCGGGATGCTTTCGAGAAGGGGGAGCGGCGCTTGCTGAATCTGGGGCATACCTTCGCTCACGCCATCGAGAAAAATTGTCCGATCATGCACGGCGAAGCCGTGGCGATCGGTCTGGTGCTGGCTGCCGGGGTATCCGAACGGCTGGGACTCGCCCCGGCGGGACTGGCGGTCGGTCTGGCGGAGGATTTGAAGAAGGTCGGGCTTCCCACCCAGTCGCCCATAGCTATCGGTGTTTTGCTGGAAGCGTTGGAAAAAGATAAGAAGGTGGAGGGCGATGCCATTCATTTCATCCTGCCCCGTGCGGTGGGGGAGGTGGTGGATCGTGCGATTCCGTTAAAACAGTTGGAGGAGGTCGCCCGTGATCTGCGTTAGCGTACAGGAAAAGAGTTTCGGGGATTGCCGGGCGATCCTCGAATCGTGTGAAATGGCCGAACTCCGGGCGGACCTTTGCCGTCTTTCGGTCGAAGAGGTCGAGCGGCTCGTGGAGATTCGGCCGAACCTGATTGCCACCTGCCGGATTGCGAACTCTTCCGAGACATTCGCCCGCGAGCAGCTCGAGGCGGCGATCCGCAGAGGGGCGCGTTATGTCGATATAGAGATCGAAGCGCCCGACGAGCATCTGGAATATATTCGTACGCTCGCCCGCGAGTACGGGTGCCGGCTGATCGTTTCGTTCCACGATTTCGAGGGAACTCCCTCCCTCGACGAGCTGAAGGGGATCGCCCGGCTGTGTCGCACGAAGGGGGCCGATCTGGTGAAGATCGTCACGACGGCCCGGAATATTTCGGATGCCGCCCGTACGATGCGTTTGTATGACCTGCAAGCCGACGGAGCGCTTTTCGAGGGTGCCGCCGCTGCGGAGCGTCCGCAGTTGGTCGCTTTTTCGATGGGCGAAGCCGGGAAATTCACCCGTCTGCTCTGCCTGAAGCTCGGTGCGCCTTATACGTATGTTTCAGCTGGAGCATCCAACGCCACGGCGTCGGGGCAATATACCCGCGAGGAGATGGAGCGGCTGCTTTCGGCCGAAAATTATCCTTTCGAGGGATTTCGCGAGTTCCGTCGGACGACGGTTGCCGTTCCTTGTTCCAAGAGCGTGGCTCAGCGGGCCGTGTTGGCTGCTGCGCTGGCTGCGGGAGAGAGCCGGCTCGCCAATTACGCCCCTTGCAACGATATAGTCGGAGCCGTCGAGGTCATCCGGGGTATGGGCTGCCGGATTGCGTCGGACGGTACGACGCTGCATATCGAGGGTGTCGGAGCGGAGCGCTTGGGACGTTGCTCGAAGATCGAAACCGGCGAATCGGGGCTGCTCACGCGGCTACTGACTCCGCTGGCATCCCATATTTCCGCTTTGAACGGCGGTGCCCCGGTGGAAATTTCCGGGCATGGCAGTATTCTGAAGCGCAATCTGCACGAGGCGGTCGCCGCGCTGCGCGAAGCCGGCGTGCATTGTTCTGCTCGTGAGGAGGGGTATCTTCCGTTTCGGATCGAGGGCGGTATTACCCGTCGTGAGATCGCCTTTTCGGGGCGGGAGAGTTCGCAGACCGTATCGGGTTTCCTGATGACTTTGCCGTTGTTGCAGGATGCGACCGTGCTGACGGTAACCGAGCCGTCGAGCATTCCCTACCTGGAGCTTACTTTGCGGACGCTGACTCGGTTCGGTATCCGACTCGACAGGGAGGCGTTTTACGACGGGGGGTGCGGCGGACGGAAGCCCGGGACGCCTTCGAAAATCGTCTTTTCGGTACCGGGCGGGCAGGAGTACCGTCCTTCGGACCTCTTCCTGGATGCTGATTGGAGTTCGGCCGCCTATTTCGCGGTGGCCGGAGCCGTCGCTTCGTCGCTGGGGCGGATCGAGGGGATTACGCTGCGCAATATGCGGCTCGATTCGCTGCAGGCCGATGAAAAGATACTCGACATCCTGCGTTCGTGCGGTGCCGATGTGAGCGTCGCGCCTGCGGACGTATCCGTAAGGGGCGATATGCCGGGAGATTTGCAGAACATCTCCGTTACTGCGACCGGCCGGCGGCTGAAGGCTTTCGAGGTCGATGCCACGCATTGCCCCGATCTGTTCCCGATCCTTGCGGTGCTGGCTGCCCATTGCGACGGTACGAGCCGTATCGCGGGTGTCGGACGTCTGACGCAGAAGGAGAGCAACCGGGCCGAAACGATCTATGCCGAGTTCCGGACGCTGGGGGCGCGGATCGACATCCAGGGCGACGAGATGTTCGTTACGGGCGGGCCGTTGCATGGAGGAGATGTCCGCTCGCACAACGACCACCGGATTGCCATGAGCCTGATCGTCGCCGGGTTGTTCACGCCGGAGCCGGTGCGGCTGGACGACGTGAAGTGCATCGACAAGTCGTTTCCTTCGTTCCTCGATCTGCTCGCCCGGCAGGAGTAGCGGGGCGGGCAGATGGTATTTCCGTTCCGGCGGAAAGAACGCTTTCCGTGCGGCGAAGCGCGGAAACGATGGGGCCGGACGATTGAAGTAAACTCGAAGAAACTTAATTGGCTATGAATTCATACGGAACAAAATTCAGACTCTCGATTTTCGGGGAGTCGCACGGTCCGCTGATCGGCGTGGTGCTCGACGGCGTGCCTGCGGGCATGCCGCTTTCGCGCGAGGATTTCCTCGCGGATCTCGACCGTCGCCGCAGCGGTGCGAAGGGAAGCACGCCCCGTAAGGAGAGCGATTTGCCGGAGATCGTAAGCGGCGTCTGCGACGGGCACACTACGGGTGCTCCGCTCACGATCGTATTTCGCAACAGCAATACCCGTTCGGGCGACTATTCGGACTTTCGCGCGACGCCCCGTCCGGGCCATGCCGATTTCGTGGCGGAACGGAAATACCGTGCCTTCAACGATCTGCGGGGCGGCGGCCATTTTTCGGGGCGGCTGACGCTGACGCTGGTGGCGGCCGGAGTCGTGGCCAAGAAGATGATCGGCCCGATCGAAATCCGGGCCCGGATCACCGAGCTGGGCGGTATTCCCCGCGAGCGGCTGAATTGCGAGCCGGGGAAGGAATTGGGCGCCGAGGGTGCCCCGACGCTCTGGGACGAGCTGATTGACCGCACGCTCCGGGAGTTGGATTCCGTAGGCGGGGTCATTGAGTGTACCTGCGACAAGGTGCCCGTCGGATTGGGCGAGCCGTTCTTCGATTCGCTCGAATCGCAATTGGCTCACCTGGCATTTTCGATTCCGGCGGTGCGGGGCATCGAGTTCGGCGACGGATTCGCCGCAGCCCGTATGAAAGGTTCGGAGCATAACGACTGTTTTGTGAACGGAGAGGGAAAAACCGCTACCAACGGAGCGGGCGGCATCAACGGCGGTATCTCGAACGGCAATCCCGTGGTGTTCCGCATCGCTGTCAAACCTACTTCCAGCATCGCGAAGAAACAATATACGTTCAATTTTGCGACGGGACGGATGGAAGAGTTCGTCGTCAAAGGGCGGCACGACGCCTGCATCGCCCTGCGCTGTCCGGTCGTGGTGGAGGCGATCGCTGCGATCGCGCTGGCTAACAACTGATCGTTTTTTGCCGAAAATCAATTGATTTTTAGTAAGTCGGATATTTGCAGCGCTGAATATTATTCGTATTATAATATTTGTCCCGCAGAGGTTTCGTTGCTCGATTCGATGCTGAAACGAAAGGAATACAGCAATACCGGGAAATATGTATTTCCCGGTATTGCTTATGATTGTTCCCTGAATTGGTATCGACGGTTTTTGAAGTCGGCCGGAAATGGGCGGGTACACAAAAAAAGGGTAAGCTACTTATATCGCACCGCTACGACCACATACCCTTGCTTGATTCCTCACCTGGGGGAGTCTGTGGGAGCTGGTCGTATAAGACTTACCCCAGCACAAAAATACGAATTTTTTGTATCTTTGCAAAGAAAAAAGGAACTATCTGCGATTTTGTCGCTGTTTTTCGAGAGCCGGATGCCGAAAAGGCTGCCTGGATGTGTCTCGGAGGGCGGTGCGGGGAGAGTTAATGAATGAAGAGAATGACGGCGAAAAAAAGATTGCTTGTCGTGTTTATTGCTGCGGTTGCAGTCGGGGCAACGGTGGCTTTGGTTTTCATCTTTCAGTTTTTCGGAGATGCCGTCCGGGAGCGGAGCGACCTTTATATAAGCGCCCGCACGGACTACCCGGGGCTGCTCGACTCTCTGCGTCCCCGTACGGACCATCACTGGGCTTTTGACCGGTATGCCGGCCGTCTGGAGCTGGAGCGCTCCTTCAAACCGGGGCACTACGTACTGGAACCGGGAATGAACGTCGTCGAAATCGCCCGGATGCTCAAACTGGGGATGCAGACGCCCGTGCGCGTTACGCTCAACTATGCCCGTACCCGCGCTTTTCTCGCTTCGCGGCTGGCCCGCCAGCTCGATGCCGATTCTGCGGAGCTGATGCGGGCGCTGACCGACCCGCAGCTCGCCCGGGAGGTCGGGACCGACAGCCTGCAGCTCTTTTCGATCTTTATCCCCAATACTTATGAATTTTATTGGACGGTTTCGCCCGAGGATTTCGTGCGCCGCATGCGCAAGGAGTACGACCGTTTCTGGACTCCGGAGCGGGATGCCGCCCGCCGACGCAGCGGTTTGAGCCGGGACGAGGTGATGACGCTGGCTTCGATCGTCACCGAAGAGACCAACAAGGCCGACGAAATGCCCCGTGTGGCGGGAGTCTATATCAACCGCCTGCGGAAAGGGATGCCCCTGCAGGCAGATCCGACGGTCAAATATGCGCTGCAGGATTTTTCGCTTCGCCGGATTCTGCACAAGCACTTGAGAACCCCTTCGCCGTATAACACCTACCTGAACAAGGGGCTGCCGCCGTCGTCGATCGCGATGCCTTCGGTCGCTGCGATCGATGGGGTGCTGAACTTCGAGAACCACGACTATCTCTTCTTCTGTGCCCGCCCGACTTTCGACGGTTATCACAGTTTCGCCCGCACGTACGGCGAACATCTGGCTAATGCCCGGGCTTATAGTGCGGAGTTGAATCGTCGGAATATTAAATAATTTCCGTATATTTGCCCTCCCTATGTTGGTTAAAATCTATACCGAGAATCCTTCCGAGAAGGAGATCGACCGGGTGGTGAACCTGCTCGAAAGGGACGGCGTGGTGATCTATCCGACCGACAGCGTCTATGCCTTCGGCTGCTCGATCCGTTCGGCGAAGGCCGTCGAGCGGCTGCGCCGGATCAAGGGGAAGGATCTCACGACGTTTTCCGTCGTGTTCGATTCGCTCGGGCAGATTGCCGATTATTGCCGGGTGGATAACGCTCAGTTCCGGTTGCTGAAACAAAATCTGCCGGGGCCCTTCACCTTCCTGCTGGATGCATCGTCGCGTATGCCGCACAAGGCGCTCGAACGGCGTCGCACCATCGGGATCCGCATTCCGGACAATTCGATTCCTCGGGCCATCGTCGAGCGGTTGGGAGCTCCGCTGCTGACCTCTTCCGTGCTGGATGACGAGGAAACCGAATATATGACCGATCCGGAGTTGATCCACGAGCGGTACGGCCGGGACGTAGAACTGGTGATCGACGGAGGTGTCGGCGATGCGGTGCCGACGACCGTCGTAGATCTGACGGGCGGCGAGCCGGAGATTTTGCGGGAAGGCAAAGGCGTGTTGCGGGAATAAACGTATGCTAAAAATAGAAGAAGAATGACAAAGTTCAAATTCTGGAACGAGGTCTGCAAGTACGGAGCGATCATCGGACTGGTCATGTCCGTAGCTTTCGTTATCGAGCAGTCCCTGATGTTGTCGGGGTGGTTTTCAACGATGGGGCTGGTATGGGTCTTGGCCGCAGTCGTATATATCGTGTTGCTTTATCGTTTCGCCAAGCGTCGCCGCGAGCAGTACGGTCAGGAGCAGGGATTTCCTTTCGGCCACGGCTTGGGTTTTATTCTGGCTCTGATCCTGGCGTCGGCCATGATCAAGGGGGTGGTAGAATACCTTTACCGCAGTGTTTTCATCGGATATTCGGAGTATATCGACCGATACACTTCCGCATTGATCCGGTTCGCTGAGGAGGGAAAGTTCCCTGCGTCGATGGAGGGCGTATTCGCCGAAATGCTGAAAACCATACAGGAGGCGTCGGAGCCTTCCATTCAGGCTACCGTAGGAGCTTCGATCTGGGGCAACCTGATCGTCGGCCTCGTCCTGGGGCTTATTTTGGCCGGCATCCTGGCGCGTGCACCCCGGCCTTTCGGTCCTCAATCCGAAGAGTAAGAGAACGATGGATGCTACGCTCGACATATCGGTCGTCGTTCCTCTCTATAACGAGGAGGAGTCCTTGCCGGAGCTGGTCGAATGGATCGATCGCGTGGCTCGCGGCGAGGGTTTGTCTTACGAGGTAATCCTGGTGGACGACGGTTCCGGCGATGGTTCGTGGCGCGTGATCGAAAATCTGCACGAGCGGTTTGCGGCGGTGCGGGGGATCAAGTTCGCTCGCAACTACGGCAAATCCGCCGCCTTGTATTGCGGTTTCGCTGAAGCGCGCGGCGAGGTGGTTTTCACGATGGACGCCGACTTGCAGGACTCGCCGGATGAGATTCCGGCTCTGCGGCGTATGGTCCTCGACGAAGGGTACGACCTGGTGTCGGGCTGGAAAAAGAAGCGCCACGACCCGGCCGGAAAGCGGTGGCCGAGCAAGTTTTTCAACTGGACGGCCCGCACCGTTTCGGGAATCCGGCTGCATGATTTCAATTGCGGACTGAAGGCCTACCGCCGCCGGGTGGTCAAGGCGATCGAAGTCTATGGCGAGATGCACCGTTATATCCCGATTCTGGCCAAACAGGCCGGATTCAAGCGGATCGGCGAGAAGGTCGTCGAGCATCGCGCCCGCAAGTACGGTCATTCGAAATTCGGTATGGAGCGGATGGTGAAAGGGTATCTGGACCTCATTACGGTTTCGTTTCTCTCGCGTTTCGGCCGTTCGCCGATGTACTTTTTCGGCAGCCTGGGAACGTTGATGTTCCTTTTCGGCGGCTGTACGACGGCGTGGGTGATCGGTGCCAAGTTGTATAAACAGTGCCACGATCTGCCTGTGCGGGCCGTAACGGACCAGCCGCTTTTCTATCTTTCACTGCTGGCTGTCGTGCTCGGCGTGCAGTTATTCCTGGCGGGATTCCTGGGCGAGTTGATCGACCGGAATGCCGCAGACCGTAATAAATACCTGATCGAAAAAACATTGGATAATCAATAAACCTTGCAGAGCCTGCGATTTTCGGCAGGATTCGAAGAGGTTCGCATAAACAAAATAGAAGTTATATGATTCAACGTATTCAGACTCTGTATCTGTTGCTGGTCGTCGTACTGACGGGATTGGCCTTGTGGCTGCCGCTGGTCGATTTCACCGTTGGGGCGGACACTTGTACGCTGACCGCTTTCGGCCTGAAGGATGCCGCCGGCATCACGTTGCTGCCGACGGTGTATCTGGGGGTTGTTCTGGTTGCCGCCTGTCTGGTGCCGCTGGTGACGATTTTCCTTTTCAAGCGCCGTCTGGTGCAGATCCGGTTATGTGCCGTCGAGTTGGTGCTCCTCATCGGTGCCGGGGCGATGATGGGAATCTATTTCTACCTTTGCAACCGTTACTTCGCGGACAGTGAATTTTACTCCCATACCCTTAAAATTTCGCTCGTTTTCCCGTTGGTCTGCCTGGTTTTCGACTTGCTGGCTTTGCGGGCGATCTTCCGGGACGAAAAGCTGGTGCGGTCGCTCGACCGGATTCGCTGACCGGACGTATTTCTCGGAAAAAAGGCGTGCGGTCAAAACTGCACGCCTTTTGTGTTTATTTTGCCGGGAAAGAATACGGTTTGGTGGGGTTTTTGATACGAAATAAAAATCCGGTGTGTCGTTATATTTGATTTAACGGGATTGTAATACGAAAATAGTGTTCGAATTATTGTCGAAACAGGAAAAAATAGTATTTTTACAAAAAGTTTAAGAATAAGTGGCCTGAGTAAATATGCAAGACGATGAAGTTATTTTTAACCTATTTTTATATCACTCTAAAATTTAATTGTTTATGAAAAAGAGTAGCATTTGGAAATTGCTCTTCAGTGCATTGACCGTGTTCGCCGTGGCGGTGTTCGCGGGATGTACCGACGACAATGACGACATGGGCGCTCCCTATCTGAACGTCACGCCGGAGAACCTGACGTTCGATGCGGAGGGACAGCCCGCAGATGAGTACAACGGTACTTTTATCGTTGAAACGAACCGTCCCTGGCGTGCTATCGTCGAGGACGAACAGACTTGGGTGCGCCTTTCGGCTACCGAAGGCGAGGGCGACGCTGCCGTGACCGTTACGGTACCCGCTTCGAACATCGGTCAATCGGCCAAGGTGACTTTCGAGGTTTACAACTCCTACGGCGCATTGATTCAGAAGGATGTCAATGTGCTTCAGGGCGAAGTGGTGCCGCCGACGCTCATCTTCAACGAGACCGCAGGTAGCGAGTCTGTTGCGAACCCGTATCCGTTGGTTGCCGACTATACGGGTTGGAACACCACCGGCGAGGGGGCTTCGAAGGTTTCCTACGAGGGCGTGAATACTTCGATCCGCGCTTCCGGTAAGAGTAGTGCGGGTGCTTATGACGGTGCTTCGGGTCCGAACGTGATCTTCTTCGGCTCGGCTCCGGCAACCTTTACGGTTAAAGACATAACGCTTGCCTCCGACCAGACCAATCTGAAGCTGACTTTCGGCGGACAGTATTACGACAGTGATAACAATGACAATAATTTCAACAAGGACAACTTCGTGGTTTATCTCAGTGCGAACGGAACGGACTATACTCCGCTGTCTTACGAGGTAAACGACGGTGATCAGGTCGATCCTTACTGGGTATTTGCAACCAAGAACTTTACGCTCAAGAATGCGACTTCGACGCTTTACATCAAGTTCGAGGCGAAAGCATCTTCGAAGTTCCGTCTGGACGATATCACGCTGATGACCGGTAACGGCGGCGAGGAGATCGACTTGGCGGGCGGCGGTGTCGTGCCTCCCGATCCGAGCGGCGATGCGATTTACGAGAACAATTTCGATAAGACGCCTGCTGCGGAGGTCGATGGTAAATGGCCGTTCCTGGACCGGACCGACGCATGGCAGAATGCTTCCGGTACGGGTAATTCGACGGTGACCTATACCTCTACGAACGTATCGGTGCGTACTTCCGGCAAGCTCAGCGGCGGTTACGACGGTGCTTCGGGTTCGAACAAGATTTTCTTCGGCTCTGCACCTGCGACTTTCGACATCAACACTATTACGATGCCTGCGGGCAAGACCAACTACCGGATCATCTTCGGCGGTGCTTATTCGAAGAAGAACGGTGCGACTTACGACAACATTTTCAAACCCGAGTCGTTCCACGTCGCCGTAGGTAACGGAACCGACTGGTCGGGCAACCTGACTTACGAGAAGATCGGCGGCAGCGATACGACCGATCCTTACTGGATTCAGTTTGCCGTAGATTTCACGCTCAAGGAGGCTGTCAGCCAGCTTTCGATCCGTTTCACGGCTGATCTGGCGTCGGCATTCGCAATCGATGACGTACAACTCGTCGAGGGCAACGGCGGTCAGGAGGTCGATCTCGAAGGCGGTGTGGTTCCGCCCGATCCGGGTGAGGCTACGGCCATTACCATTCCCGAGCTGATCGCGCAGATGACTGATACGAAGGCTCCGGTGGATGCCAATGCAGATCGTTATCTGGACGCTGTAGTGATGAACGACGTGGCCGGCGGCAACTATACCTTCAACAACCTGATCCTCGCTACCGAGAATGCGACGGAGGCCGGTAACGGCATCACGCTCTACGGCAGTCAGGTAGAACCTTCGACACTTGGTCTGAACAAAGGCGACAAGGTGCGTGTAACCCTCTATAAGGGGCTTGCCAAGGTAGAGAATTACAATGGTATGTACGAAGTGACGGGCGACAGGGAAGCGACCTGGTGCAAGGTCGAGAAGACCGGTACGGTGACTTCGATTCCTACGGCGACGATCGCCGCTGCAGATCTGGCGAATTATCAGGGTATGGCCGTGACGATCGCCAATGCGTCGGTTGCCGAGGGCGGTGTTTGGGCGAGCGCAGCGCAACTCTCTTCGCATACTTTCACTGCCGATGGAGCCAATTTCACCGTATTCTGCAAGCAGAGCGATGAAAAGAACCCGAGCGTGTTCCTCGACGTACCTTTTAAGGCTGGTTCGGGCAATATCTCCGGTCTGGCTGCCGTATATAAGAATAATTCCCAGCTCGTTCCGCGCAATCTGGACGACGTGGCCGCTTTCAGCGACAGTTCGACCCCGATGATTACGGGGGTAACTCCGGCCAGCGTTTCGATTCCGGCTACTGGCGGAGACCAAGTTCTTACGGTTTCTGTACTCAACCAGGGTGACAACCAACTTAGTGTAAGCGGACTGACCCCTCCCCTGAGCGCTACGGTCGATGGCTTGACCGTGACGGTCACGGCCGAGGCCAACACCGGTACGTCGCCCGTTAATCAGACGCTGACAATTACCCTTGCCGGCAGTACCAAGACCGTGCCGGTTACGTTGCTCGGTACCGGCGGCGAAGGCAGTGGTACTTATACGCTGATCGACAATCTGTCGAACCTTACTGCTGGAACATTCCTTATGGCCGGATTCCGTGCCAAAGGTGAGGCTCAGTCCGGTTCTACTACAGAACCGAATCCTGCAGCAGAAGATTATTATGGAGTTTGGACCGGTGAAATGATAACCGGAAATGGTAAAACAGATTGCGAAACGCTTCAAATGACGTTTGCAAACGGGGAATTAACCAAGATAGATGCTAATGTGACTAATTCTCCTGCTGAAATGGAACTTGTCGCAGTTGATGGTAAGTCCAATACATATTATATCAAGTGTAACGGACAGTATTTGGCTTCCGGTTCCAAGAGCCGTTCATTGTCATTGGGAGCCGCCCCTGCGGAATGGGTATTCTCAATGGTTGATAAAGACGGTGAGTCCCGGTTGGTTGCAGCAAATGGCGGTTGTTCGTTGCAGACGGTAGATAGTTCTTTCAAGACGATGATTCGTGGTTATCAGAGCGCTACGCAGGGTAAGCACGGAATTTATTTCTTCAAAAAGAATTAGTTTCTAATTTTGAAAATTCAAACTCTTGGAGGGATTATCCCCTCCAAGAGTTTGGTTTCTCGGATAGTTTTTATAGTTTACCGATGATGTCGATGTTCAGATATTGTGAGAAGGGATGGAAATGGCTGTTCCTGACGATGATTGCGCTCTCTGTCGTAGCTTGCGGCGACGATACGGACGATTTTTCGGGTTCTGCCGTATGGCGGACCTCTTCGACGGTCGGAGCTGCGGAGGGTTCGGCCGCCATACAGATTGAGGGACCTGTCGGCGCCGGATGGCGTGCCGAAATCAAGGACGGAGGTGCTTGGTGCTCGTTCAGGCTCAACGATCCGACGGTCCTCGTGAAGGAGGGCACCGTACAGAGTTCGAACATCAGCAATATCCTGGACGTCTATTACACGGCGAATACCGGGAGCGGGGAACGTTCGGCGACCATCGAATTCGAATTTTTCGGCGGTGAGCCGCAGGTGCTCGTGCTGACGCAGTTTTCGGCCTCTTCGACCAACGATCCCTACGATGAAGGTCATGCGAAGGCCTGGGCCGAATTGCCGGAAAAGCGAGTCGATGAGAATTTCGTTTACGTCAGCCACTTCGCTTCGCTCAATAACCGCACCGTGCGCAACTATTCGTTCTGCTACGACAAAACGCTCCATGTGGCGCATTGGGTGGCTTATCCGCTGCATTCGGTATATAGGGGGTCGATAGACCGTACCGACGATTTTCAGTACGATCCGAAGGTCGATTATTCCTGGCAGCCCAACCTCGCGGCCGGTTCCTATCGGGGCAGTTACGACCGGGGACATCAGCTCCCTTCGGCGGACCGTACGGCTACGCGGGAGTTGAATCTCCAGACGTTTTATGCGACCAATATGACGCCGCAGCTCAACCGGCTCAACCAGGATATGTGGGCCAATCTCGAAGCCAAGGTGCGTGCGCAGATATGCAACGACACGCTTTATGTGGTGACCGGTTGCTATTATGCCAATACCAATACGACGACGACCGACCGTGACGGGAAAGTTTGTCCGGTCCCGACGAATTATTTCAAGGTATTGCTTCGCACGCGCACCGGTACGACCGGTAAACGTATCGCGGATTGTTCGGCCGATGAATTGAAGGCGATCGGATTTTGGGTGGATCAGAAGAGCTACGGCGATATTCAGCCGCCTGCGTCCATTTGCATGAGCGTGGCGGAGATTGAAAAGAAGACCGGCTTTACGTTCTTTCCCAATATTCCCGAGTCGGCTGCGGAATCCGTAAAGGCACAAAACTCTCCGAGCCAATGGGGAATCCAAAACTAATTTGACTTATGAAAAAACGACTGATTTTTACAGGACTACTGGCCTTACTGTTCGCAGCCTGCTGTTTCGCGCAGAAACCGTACAAGGTGGTCTTTTACAACTTGGAGAACTTTTTCGATACGATCAACGATCCCGAGGTCAATGACGACGAATTCACGCCGGAAGGACCTAAAAAATGGAATTCTGTCAAGTATGCGAAGAAGTTGGGTAATACCGAAAAGGTGCTTTTCGACATTGCCGGTATCGATAAGGATTATCCGATCGTGATCGGCGTATCGGAGGTGGAGAACCGCTCGGTGCTCGAAGATATCATCGCTACGCCGAAGATGGCTCCGGGCAATTACCGGATTTCGCACTACGACTCTCCCGAAGCTCGCGGTGTGGACGTCGCTTTTATGTACCGTCCCGATGTCTTCAAGCTGGAGGGCAGCGCACCGATCCGCACGCAGATTCCTTCGCTTCCGAATTTCAAGACCCGCGATATTTCGACCATGTGGGGTACGATCGACGGCGAACCGTTCTTCTTCATGGTGGCTCACTGGCCTTCGCGTCTGGGCGGCAAGGACGCTTCGGAGTTCAAGCGTATCGCCGTCGGCGAGCAGATGCGCCGAATCGCCGACTCTGTCCTGAAGGTCAATCCCGCGACCAAGATCGTGGCGATGGGCGACTTCAACGACGATCCGACCGATCAGAGCATGCTCGAAGGATTGGGTGCCAAGCCCAAGACGAAGGAGCTTCAGCCGGGTGATTTCTTCAGTCCGTTCCACGCCGTGCTGCGTGCCGGTATGGGAACGCTGGCTTACGGCGACGCCTGGAATCTCTTCGACAATATCGTAGTGTCGGAAAACCTGGTCAATGCGAAGCCCGGCGAGTTGCGTCTGGTGCGGGCTCCGGGATCGAAGTACTACGGGAATGTCTTCAAGCGTAACTATATGATCCAGCGGGAGGGGCAGTTCAAAGGCTATCCTTTGCGCACGTACGTCGGAAACAATTTCCAGGGCGGTTACAGCGACCACTTCCCCGTTTATATCTACATCGGTAAATAAATACCTTAACTTGAAAGGATATGAAAATAAAAAGTTTACTAATTTTTGTATTTACCCTGATGTCGCTGACTGCGTTCGCTCAGAGCGGCGGTATCAAGGGTAAGGTCGTTTCCCGCGAGGGACGTGTCGCGGTGGACGGGGTGAAGGTTTCGGTCACTCCCGGTGAAATGACTGCCACGACCGACGGCCGAGGTGGTTTCGTGATCGAGAATGTCGAGCCCGGCGAATATACGTTGCAGTTCGAGGCTCCCGAATTCGAGCCTTTGACGCTCGTGGTGCGCGTGGACAAGATGGTGCGCGACATCAATACGGTGATTCTGGTCCCCGAAGTGCTTTCGACCGTAATGGACGATTCGATCTTCGCAGAGTTCGACACCGAGAGCGGCAACGATGCGCAGTCGCTGCCTTCGTCCCTTTCGGCTTCGAAGGACGTTTTTAACAACATCGCTTCCTACCGGTTCAGCGAGATGCGTTTCAACGTGCGTGGTTACGATTCGCAGTATTCGGACGTTTACCTGAACGGTATTCGCTTCAACGACGCTATGACGGGCTATACGCCCTGGTCGTTGTGGAGCGGTCTGAACGACGCTACGCGCAACCAGGAGATCACCAACGGTTCGGTCATGTCGGATTACGGCGTGGGTAGCATCGGCGGTACGACCAACATCAACGCCCGTGCTTCGCAGGTGCGCCAGGGCCTTCGCGTGAGTCTGGTGAACGCCAATTCGATGTATCGCTTCCGTGCCATGGTGACCTATGGCTCGGGTCTGCTGGACAACGGCTGGTCCTATGCGTTGTCGGTATCTACCCGTCAGGGCGGCAACTCCTACGTGGACGGCGTCTATTACAACTCCTACGGATATTTCGCTTCGGCCGAGAAGATTTTCAATTCGCGTCACCGGTTGGGCTTCACGATTATGGGTGCTCCCACCGAGCGCGGTGCGCAGCAGGCTTCCACGCAGGAGGCTTACGATCTGGTCGGCAACAACTATTACAACCCCAACTGGGGCTACCAGGACGGCAAGATGCGTAATGCGCGCGTGCGTAACAGCCACGAGCCGATCGCTATGATCAACTATACGTTCGATCCCAATGAGCATACCCAGTTCAACCTGGCCACTTCGTTCCGTTTCGGTAAGAACGGTTATTCGGCGCTGACGTGGTACGACGGTGCAGACCCCCGTCCCGATTATTACCGCTATATGCCGAGCTACAAGTTGCTGAACGCTACCGACCTGGAGGCCGCTTCGATGGCTGCGGCCAGTCTGGCGGATCAGTGGATGCGCAACGTGGGTAATATCCGCCACTTCGACTGGGACGAAATGTACCAGACCAACATGAATTTCCGCAATGCCGAGGATGAAGCGATATACGGTCCCGGCGCCCGTTCGAACTATATCATCGAGGAGCGCCATACCGACCAGTTGGACTGGAACCTCGCCGCGCAGATCAGCCGAATCTATAAGGATAACTCCCGTCTGACGGCCGGAGCCAACGTCCGCATCAACCGCACGTGGTACTACGACGAGGTGAAGGATCTGCTCGGCGGCGACTATTACGTGGACGTCGATAAATTCGCACAGCGCGACTTCGGCGATCCGATCATGGCGCAGAACGATATGGATTATTATAACCAGTACGGTCATGCAAGAGCCGTCAGAGAGGGCGACAAGTTCAGCTACAACTACAAGGCGCATCTGCGTTCCGGCGGTGTATGGGCTACTTATGCCACCCGTTTCGGCGGTTTCGGCATGAAGTTGGGCGCCGAGCTCGGCGGACTTTCGATGTGGCGCGAAGGTCTTTGGCGCAAGGGTCTCTTCCCGGATAATTCGAAGGGCAAATCGGAGAAACTCGAATATTTCGTATATAAGGCCAAAGGTAATTTCGACTATGTCATCAATGCCAACCATACTTTCGAACTCAACGCCGTGGCGATGCAGAATGCTCCTGCGTTCCAGTCGGCCTTCGTTTCGCCCCGTACGCGTAATTCGGTAACTCCGGGGCTTACGACGGAGAAGGTTTACGGCATCGACGCTTCGTACAACCTGCGTTACGGCGATTATAAACTCCGTGTTTCCGGTTATTATACGAAGGTGAACGACCGTTCGAAGGTGATCTCCTTCTACGATGACGTGCTGAAGACCTATACCAATTTCGCCTTGAGCGGTATCGACGAGCAGTATTTCGGTCTGGAAGTCGCCGCTTCGATTCCGATCTACAACGGTTTGTCTTTGAACGGTGCGATCAGTTGGGGTCAGTACACTTACACGTCGAATCCCAATTACGTGCAGATTGCCGACAACAGCGCCGAGCCGCTGAACTCCGGTACGGTCTATTGGAAGGATATGCGCGTGGAGAGCACTCCGCAGACGGCTATGAATATCGGTTTGTCGTACCGCGGTCCTCATAACATCTACGCATCGATCGATCTGAACTATTACAACAATATGTATCTGTCGATGAACCCGCTTTACCGTACGGACGAGGTGTTGTTGCCTACGATGACGGACGAACAGATCCGGGAGCTGCGCAGTCAGGAGAAGTTCGATTCGGCCTACACCTTGAGTGCGAGCATCGGTAAGAATTTCTACATTCAGCGTCGTTATACGCTCGGCTTCAGTTTGCAGGTGAATAACATCCTGAACAACCAAAATATCAAGACCGGCGGTTATGAGCAGATGCGTGTGCAGGGCATTAAGACCGGCAAGGAGATCACTTCCTACCAGAAGTTCGCTCCCAAGTATTTCTACCTGTTCGGCACGACTTACTACCTGAATGTCTATTTCCGTTTCTAACGGCTTAACGAATTAATATTGTGAAGAATATGAATAGAATAGCAACCATATTTCTGGCGGTGACAGCAAGTTTGTTCTTCGTCGGCTGTTATAACGATTTCGATACGCCGGCTCCTGCGAAGGTATGGACGGATGCGGACTTCAGCGACAGTAAAATCATTTCGATCAAGGAGCTGAAGGATATTTTCGAGGAGGCTTATCCCGGGACCAGCGGTATCGGCCAGTCGCTGACCATTACCGACGACCTGGTGATTCGGGGCAAAGTCATTTCCAGCGACCAGGCCGGTAACGTCTATAAGTCGATGTACCTGTACGATGAAAGCTGCCAGTCGGCCATTGAAATCAAAGTGACTTCGGGATATTACATTACCTATGCTCCCGGTCGCCTGGTTTATATCCGTTTGCAGGGTCTGGTGCTGGGAAATTACCGCACGATGCTCAGCGTGGGTGTCGCATCGACCAATTCCGATTATGCGAACGGTAACATGGAGGATCGCAATACCTTGGAAGAGCATGTCAAGCTCGGCGAATTGATCGGCTTGACGGCGGCCGATACTTTGGTGGTTACTCCCGCTTCCTATTCGACGCTGACGGATGAGTCGCTGGGGCGTTTGATCCGTTTCGAAGGGTTGGAAAGCAAGTTCGGCAAGGCCGGCTGGGGGTATAAAAATACATTCCCCAACTACTTCGCCAACAGTACCTCCTACGATGTGAATTCTCCGGGTTGGACCGATATCAACGATTGGGCTACCTGGGCGACGAAGCGGGTCGATGAGCTTACGCACGAGAGTACGTTCTATTATGGCTCTGCCTGGTTCACCTATGGCGACATCAACACCCTCGCAGGCAATTATGTCGTACGTTCGAGCGGTTATTGCCGTTTCCGTGACGAGAAAATACCTGCGGACGGTTCCGTGGTGAACATTACCGCGATCTATACCAAGTTTTCGCAGGGCAGCGATGCGACGGCGGCCTATCAGTTGTTGCTGAACAAGGCGTCCGACGTGGTCGTGACTTCGAAATAGCCGCAGTTTGCAGTTGAAATCGCCGGGCCTCATCTTTTTGATGAGGCCCGTTTTTTATTCTTTATGCGGTTGCGATTCCGCTCGTATTGTCCGCGAAGGAGCTGCCTCCGGTCTTATGAGGCGTAAATTTCAGGGAAGAGCAGTGCGCGGAAGTCGGAGCGCATGATCTTGTCCCGTTACTGTTTTTCCTGCCTGCCGGGGAGCCGGTTGCCGTATGTCCGAAAAAAGCAAGACATTGTTCGGATCGTTCTTTTGCTGCAAGTTGGCAGGCTGTCGCACCGGGGGACCTGCTGTCCGCATAATGCGATTCCGACTGCCGGGAAGGGGCAACGTGATCGGCAGAGAGCTGTCCGCAAACGGAAGAGCGTCGCCGAAACGGAGAATTCGATGCGAAGTGCGGAATCGGAAAGCATGGCGGGGTATGACATAACGTCGTTCGTGGAGTTTGGTTCCGCGTCTGTTTTCCGGAAACGGATACGATTCCTGTGCGTGGACGATCTTCCTGCATTGCAGATAGGAGCGGAAAAGGAAACATCCGTGAACAGGAGTCCGAAACCAAAGAAAACCCCCGAACCGGTGAGAGTTCGGGGGTAGTAGTGAATAAAACCTGTTATTGATGATTATTCATCTGTTTCGGGTTGAGCTTCGGGACGCATGGTGACCTGTATTACGTTGCCGCTGTCGAGGAGCTTCTTCGCCAGGTCGCGGATCTCGTCGTAAGTGATGCTGTTCAGGGTCTTTTCGTAGTCGGCGAGCAGATTCTGCTTGTGACGGTTGTAGTCGTCGATCAACCCGAACCAGGTGCCGTTATTTTCGAGCGTATTCTTGAATTGCTTGACCAAGTATTCGCGGGAGTCGTTGATGTCTTTGGCTTCCGGTCCTTCAGTCGCGATTTTCTCGATTTCATCGAAAACGATCGGCACGAGTTCGTCGGCCATCTCCTCGTTGGTGTCGAACTGTATTTGCAGGAGGGCCTGTTTTTCGGGACGATACGAGAGAGTATAGCTTACCTGTACTCCGTACGTGCCGCCTTTCTCCTCGCGGATGGATTTCAGGTAACGGTTGTTTAGGGCCATGTTGAGCAGCAACATGGTTTGCTTGTTGCGCAGCGTGTAGTCCGCATCGCTCGAGAAGAGCAGGAACTCCGAAACTTTCGGCTGCAGCATCGGGGTGCGGAAGTCGTTCACGACCTTGCCTTTGGCTGTGCGGAGTTTGTCGTCCGTGAACTTAAGCACGTGTTTCGAGGTGGGAATCGAACCGATATATTTCTCGACCAACGGCTTCAACGTTTCCAAATCCACGTTGCCTACGAAGGTGAACGTAAAGCTGTTCGCACCCGGGTAGAGCGTTTTGAAGGTTTTCGGCAGATTTTCGAACGAGATGCTTTCCAGGGCCTCGATCGTCAGCGGCTGCTGACGCGGATTGTCGCTGTAAAGCGTTTTGATCGTTTCTATCTGCATGATGTAGTCGGGATTCGAGGTCAGGTTCTGGACGTATGCCTTGTAGCTGTCCATCGTCGTGTTGAAATCCTCCTCCGAGAAGCGGGGACTTGTGAAGTTCTGGTAGAGCAGTTGGAGCATCGTTTCGATGTCTTTGGGCGAGCAGTAACCGCTCATACCGTTGCTGTAGTTATTGACGTACAGGTTGATTCCGGCTTTCTTGCCTGCGAGCTGCTTGTTCAGTTCGATTGCAGAGAATTTGCCCACTCCCGACTGGGCTGCGATGACCGGAAGGAATTCACCTTCCTTCACCTCCGTATCGGCAAGCTGCGACATCCCGCCGTCAGCCTGTACCTGCAGCAGGACTTCGTCCGCCTTGAGTTGGGTCGGTTTGACGATGATCTTCACACCGTTCTTGAGAATCCATTCGGTCGTTCCGAGATCCTCGTTGTATGCGGTCTTCTTCACGGGCGAGCCTTTCAGCTTGATATCTGCGGGGATCAGAGGCTCGCTGACGGTATTGTCCTGGTAAGCCTCGACGTTGGATGCCATGACCTCGCTGCGGATGGCCAGAAGTTCGGCTTCGGTCGGCTCGGTCAGTCCTTCTTTCTTCGGTACTTCGACGGTGATAACCTGGTTTTCAGGTGTCAGAAGCTGTTTTACCCAAGCATTCACATCGTCGAGGGTCAATGCTTCGAGGTATTGTTTGTCGAGGTTGTACTGCGTTTCGGCATCTGCCATAGCGGTATTTTTCTTGTAATTCGCCAGGTAGGTTTGAACATATTGTCCGTTTGTAAGGTCGTTCCGATTGGCATAGGTAGCCTCGGCCTGACGCAGGAATTCAGCTTTCGTACGATCGAATTCGCTCTGTGTAAAGCCGTAACGCTTCATCTTCTCCATCTCTTCGAGGATAGCTTTGTAACCGCGGAGCAACTCTCCGTCTCGAGTTTGTACGGCGACCATCGTGAGATCTTGGGTCGGATTCACTCCCAGTATGTTGCCTGAATCCATCCCGGCACTCAGGAACGGAGCATCGGGCTGCATGGCGATTTCATTCATGCGATCGTTCGCCATGGCACTTGTGTAGGAGTTGAGTACGTCGTACATTTGGCTAATTATCAGGTTGTTGTATTGCTTGGGGAGAGCGGGTCGTTTGATGAAGAGCCGCATGACCGAAGCCGTCATTTCGGGATCGGAAAAGATGCTGACGATGGGTTCTTCGTTTTCAGGAACTAGGTAAGCCTCTTTCTGCGGGGCATCTGCAGGGGAAACCGGAATATCCGCCATCAGGGTTTTGATCTTGTTTTCGATCCGATCGACGTCGATATCGCCGACTATGACGATCGCCTGGTATTCCGGGCGATACCACGTTTTGTAGAAGTCGTACAAGGCTTTATGGTCGAAACTCTTCAGACCGTCCAGATAGCCGATTACGTTGCGGTGCTCGTATTTCGAGCCTCTGTTGACGGCGGCGTTGCGTCGTACCATGGCGCGCCATCCAGCTCCGTCGCGGGTGCGCAGCTCCTCCATGATTACGCCGCGTTCGTTGTTGATCTCCTGAGGCTCCAGACTGATGAACTGCGACCAGTCGTGCAGGATCAGCAGTGCGGTGTCGATCGTCGCAGGGTTTGCTGTGGGCACATTGTCCAGGTTGTAGCATGTTTCATCGTAAGAGGTGTAGGCATTCAGGTCCGCACCGAATTTGACGCCGTTACGCTCCAGATATTCTATCATCTTTTTGCCCGGCAGGTTCTTGGTGCCGTTGAAGGCCATGTGTTCGAGGAAGTGGGCGAGGCCCTGTTGGGAATCTTCCTCCTGGACAGCTCCTACGTGGTGGAAAATGTAGAAAGATGCCTGTCCCTTGGGTTTTTCGTTGTGACGGATGTAGTACGTCATGCCGTTTTCGAGTCGTCCGACGCGCACCTCCTTATCGGCGGGAATCGGCATGTCAGGCTGTAGTTGCGCCATGACATTCGTCATTGCGAACAGCGTGACAAGTAAAAGAATGAACCTTTTCATAAAATGATTGTTAATTGATTTTGGGTGAAATTATTTGTATTGCGTTGTCATTCGGTTGTTTCTTCCGGTCGGTATTCGATGATGTCGCCCGGCTGGCAGTTCAGTTCGCGGCAAATGGCTTCCAGCGTTGAAAAGCGGATCGCCTTGGCCTTGCCGTTCTTGAGAATGGAAAGGTTGGCCGGGGTGATATCGACCCGCTCGGCGAGCTCGCCGAGTGACATCTTTCGTTTCGCCATCATGACATCTATGTTGATGATTATCGCCATGTCTTGCGTCCCCCCCCCGTGTGTATATTGTATATCGACATTTATTTTTTCTTTAGATCGTGAGTTTTTGCTCTTCGCTCAACCGGGATCCGATCGAGAAGACCTCGGCCGAGAAGAGTACCAGAATCGCCATGACGATGTTCCAGTAGTTGAGCGGGAACGAGGCGGCGACTTGCAGGGGCGAATCTTCGAGAAACGTCCGGGTCGTACTCTGGTAAATATAAGAGCCGACTCCGGTGCAGACTTCGGCCAGAATCAGCAGGAACCCTACGGCACGCGTGTAGATGATGATACGCCCCGGCAGGGGTTGTTCGTCCCGTACCGATTTGCGCAGGATATTGATAATCAGCGCTACCAGGATCAGGATAGAGAGCTTGGCCAGCAGGGCCGGGATGGACAGCAGCAGTATGTAATTGATTCTGTTCAGTGTCCGGACTACTGTCGGGTCACTGTTTTCGTCCGTTTTGACGTAGATATTAACCCCCGTATATTCGGCTTCGGTGGAGATCGATGCGTGTCCGGTTTCTATCGGGAAAAGAGTTTCGTCGCTCTGGGCGTTTTGCAACCGGGCCGCCAAAAAGTAGGTGTGTTGCGCGATACCGTGTTTTTCCTGCATCCGAATGTCTTCGGACGCAGCCTGCCAACCTGTCGCCAGACTCGACGACACGTGGGGCACGAAGCTGTGGATGAATCCTGCGGCCAGAGCCAGGAAATAAAAGATGTAAATGACCAGCAGATGGCGCCGCAAAGATTTTTTCTGTTTTTTGTCCATTTTCGGTTTGCTGAATACGTAATGGAGGTGTTCGACCTGTTTTTAACCTCCGGTGAGGCAAAGATAGTAAAGAACTTCTGCAAAACAAATAATTTTTATCGTTTTTCGATAAAAACGCAATAAAATATAACGAATGATGTTTCTCGTCTGAATACGGAGCGGAATTTTCCGGACTTTTCCCGAACCGGAGATCGGACGGGCAACCCGGCTGAAACCTACCGAAGGTCGGACCGGCAGGGATCATCCCCGTCTTGGAGGCGAGGCCCCTGCAAGTACGGACGATCGAAACGAGAAAGCCCCTCTACGAGCTTCGTTACGCGGGGGAGCCGAAAACAAAAGTTGAGTTTGGTTCTCCGCTCTTCTTGTTATTATCTTTGACTTCTTCTTAGACACTCCATGCCGGCAAAACGCAAATAAAATTTGCTTTTGCACCCGGCTTATTCGTATCTTTGCACGAAATGCAGTCGGCGCGGCCGGAAGGCTTCGCTCTGTTTCCGGCATACGCCGCTACTGTCCGCAGGAAGCCGGGCCGGGGCGTTTTTGTAGGAATGAAACCATTCGGTATCTACGGCTTTCTCCCGGCCCGGCGGATAACCGGCGGATTGTCGTTTCGTTGCATTTGAAATTGAAAAACGCACTGAAATATGGCAGAGAAAACAGGTTACACTTATTATGCAGACCCTCAGCAGGTCGATTTCACACTTCGGATGACCGTTCCGGCTTTGGCGAACGAGGTCCTCAATACGGCGGGTGTCGATGCCCAGCGCAAAGGGTTCGGGATCGATAAGTTGAATAAGGAAAACCGCTCGTGGGTGCTTTCACGCATGGCGATCGAGATCGACGACCGCCCCGAACAATACAGCTCTTATGAAATCGTGACGTGGGTGAACGAGTACAACCGGATGCTCTCGACCCGTAATTTCACGCTGCACGATGCCGCTGGCCGGGAGTTCGGGCGGGCCGTGACGCAGTGGTGCATCATCGACTTGGCGGTCCGTAAAGCGATCGACCTGAACACGGTTATCGGGCCTTGTACCGATACGCTCGTCGATGCCCCTTCGCCGACGGAGAAACCCCGCAAGGTGATGGGGATCACACCGCAGCATGTGATGGAGCACCGGGTGGTTTACAGCGACATCGACTTCAACCGTCACGTCAATACGATGCGTTATATCAACATGATGTTCGATATGCTGCCCATCGAACAGTTGACCGCGATCCGGCCGGTGCGTCTTGACATTCATTTCATGCACGAATGCCGTTACGGGCAAACCCTTACGGTCGGGTACGAACAACGGGACGGCTTGTCGCTGTTCGAGGTTTCGAACGGAGAGGAAGCCGCTGTCCGGGCGGCGCTCGAGTGGCGTTGAGGTGCTGTATTTCGTGGTGGCGGGCAAGGCAGGGAGCCGACCCGAATCGACTTCGTTTCGGTCCGATTTTACGATCGGCTTTGTTCCTTTCTGGAACGGGTTTTGCTGATATAGGGACAAAACCTTTATTATTATGGAAAAGATCAAAGTTGCGAACAAGTACCAGAAAAGTATCGATCTGTTGAACGATGCTTTGGGAAAAGAAATTGCCACCTCGCTCCAGTACATGTATTTCCATGTCCATTTCGAAGATGCCGGTTACGAGTATCTGTCCAAAAAGATGCGGATGATTTCGATTGCCGAGATGCGTCACAGCGAGGAGTTGTCCGACCGTATCCTCTTCTTGCAGGGGGACGTGAATATGAACCCGTCGTTTCCGACGCGCCAGATCACCGATCCCAAGGAGATGTTCCGTTTCGCTATGCAACTGGAACAGAGTACGATCGATAGCTATAACGATGCCGCTCGCATTGCGGCCGAAGCCGACGATTCGGTAACGCACAAGATGTTCCAGGATCTGGCCGTCGAAGAGGAGGAGCACTTGGACTATTTCCGCAACGAGTTGCAGAACCTGCTCGATTACGGCGACAAGGAGTACCTCGCCTTGCAATCTTTTGCACGCAGCAAGGCCGAAGCCGAAGGTAAGGTTTCCGAGTAGTTTTTCCTCGCGGACGCGAGATAATGCGTCCCATACGTGGTTTTTGAATAAAATTTCATATCTTTACACGCGAAAAAAACTATTAACTTATTAAAATAATAGAGATATGAAATTTTATATCCGTATCGTGCTGCTGGCGGCTTTCTTGACGAGTTTGTTGTCGGCTCACGCGCAGTCCCCGACCATTACCTGGGACAGCACTGTGAAGGACCTCGGCGATTCGAATTACGAAGTCGTATTTACGGGTAAGATCCTGCCGGGATGGCATACGTACGACCTGCATTCGGACGTTTCTTCGACCCTGGTGGAGTTCGAGCCTGCAACGGGCCTGACGCTCGACGGCGATCCTTATGAGATCAACGCTTCCAAACGCGAATACGACGATATTTTCGAGGTCGAAATGGGTACTTATTTCGATGAAATCATCCTCGGTCAGAAAGTCACCCTGACGGGTGAAGGCGCCGTATTGAAAGGCAATATCAACTGGCGTTCCTGCGAGGAGGAAAATTGCAATTCGCCCGAGGATTGGGGATTCGAGATCACGATCGGCGATCCCGAGGCGGCCTGGGCATCCGTTGCGGCCGGGGACGCTGCGGATCAACCTGTTTCCGGCGACGGAGCCGGAGAGTCCAAAACCCTGTGGGGGTTGATTATCGAAGCGGTTCTTTGGGGCTTCGCGGCGCTGCTCACTCCTTGTGTATTCCCGATGGTCCCGATGACTGTATCGTTCTTTATGAAAGGCAGCGGATCGCCTGCTGCGGGACGTTTCAAGGCTTCGATGTACGGTTTCTTCATCGTAGCGCTCTATACGCTTCCCATTGCGGCGATCATTCTGATTACGCGTCTGGTGGGCGGCGATGCCGTGACGGCCGACATCTTCAACTGGCTGGCTACGCACTGGCTTCCCAACCTGATCTTCTTCATCGTGTTCATGATTTTCGCCGCATCGTTCTTCGGGGCCTTCGAGATCACGCTTCCGAGCTGGATGGTCAATAAGAGCGACCGGCACGCGGACAAAGGCGGTTTGATCGGTATCTTCTTCATGGCTCTGACGCTGGTGTTGGTGTCGTTCTCCTGCACCGGGCCGATCGTCGGCAACGTCCTGATTCGTTCGACTGCCGGCGAATTCTGGGTGCCCATCGTGACGATGTTCGCTTTCTCGCTGGCTTTTGCTCTGCCTTTTACGATTTTCGCTTTCTTCCCCTCCTTGCTGAAAGACCTGCCCAAGAGCGGCGGTTGGCTCGGTTCCGTGAAGGTCGTTCTCGGTTTTATCGAGGTCGCCCTCGGTTTCAAGTTCCTGAGTATGGCCGACCAGACCTACCACTGGGGGTTGCTCGACCGTGAGGTCTATTTGGCGATCTGGATCGTCGTGTTCACATTGCTGGGTTTCTATTTGCTGGGTAAGATCCGCTTCGCTCACGACGACGAACTCAAGCACGTTTCGGTGACGCGGCTGACGCTGGCCATCGCTTCGCTTTCGTTCGCGGTCTATATGTTTCCGGGTATGTTCGGTGCGCCGCTGAAAGCTCTTTCTGGCTATTTGCCCCCGATGCATACGCAGGACTTCGTGATCAATACGCAGGGTGTCGTTGCCGCACCGTCAGCAACGGCACAGACGACTGAAAAGATCAAATATGCGGATATCCTGCACTGGCCTTACGATCTGCCGGGGTATTTCGATCTGGCCCAGGCCGAAGCCGCTGCCAGGGAGGCCGATAAACCCTTGTTTGTGGACATTACGGGAATCAGTTGTGTGAATTGCCGCGAAATGGAAGCCCGCGTCTGGAGCGATCCGCGCGTGCAGCAGATCCTGCGCGACGATTACGTGCTGGTAGCCCTCTATACCGACGACAAGACCAAAGTGCCCGAGAACGAATGGGTGACCACTGCGGGAGGCAAGGTTCTCAAGGACATCGGCCGCATCAACTCCTACATCGCCCAGACCCGTTTCGGGGTGAACGGACAGCCCAACTACCTGATCCTCGGCCGTGATGGGCAGGAATTGGTTCCCAAGCGGGCTTACAATCTCGACGTGGAGGCATACATCGACTTCCTGAAGAGCGGTGTGGAGGCGTATAATAAAACGAAATAGGATGGATAACGATAACCGGTTCGGGCAGTTCCTCCCGAACCGGTTATCGTTATCTCCTTGTTGCAGGATTCGGTAGGGTATTTGTATTTTTCCTGAAGTTGCCGTGCGCTGTTTATTCGAAAACAGGAGGGCCGTACCGAAGGTTTGAATCCGTTCGGGGATTCGATTTCAGTTATAAATAAAAGTTCGGGGTATGAAAATTTCGATCGTGGGGCCCGCCCATCCGTATCGTGGGGGCTTGGCCGTAATTATGCAGAGCATGGCCCGGGTTTTCCAACATCGGGGCGACGAGGTGAAGATCAAGACTTTCACGCTCCAGTATCCCCGTATTTTCTTTCCCGGCAGGAATCAGACGGTGCAGACACCTCCGCCGCCCGATCTGTACATCGTGCGGTGCGTGAATACGATGAATCCGTTCAACTGGATCGCCGTGGGGCGGTGGATCGCCCGCGAGAAGCCGGATTTCGTGCTGATGAAATACTGGACCCCCTTTATGGCGCCCTGTTTCGGTACGATTGCCCGTTTTGCCAAAAAGAACGGTACGACGCGTATCCTTTGTCAGATCGACAACGTCGAACCGCATGAACGCCATATGACTGACAAGCCGTTCAACCGCTATTTCCTGAGGGCGGTGGACGGCTTTATCTATATGTCCGAGCAGGTGCACCGCGAATTGCGCCGATATACGCAGGTTCCGGCGCTTTTCTCTCCGCATCCGCTTTTCGAAAATTTCGGTATCGTCATTGATCGTACGGAGGCCTGCATCCGCCTCGAACTGGATCCTTCGAAACGCTATGCGCTCTTTTTCGGTTTGATTCGGGACTACAAGGGATTGGACCTGTTGCTCGATGCCTGGAAGATCTACAAGCGGGAGCATCCTGCCGAAGACCGGCGCCTGATCGTGGCCGGTGAGTTCTATGCTCCGAAAGAGAAGTATTTGAAGCAAATCGCCGACAACGGACTGGAGGACGATGTGATTTTGCACGACTATTTTATTCCGGACGAATTGGTGCGTTACTATTTTTCCGTCGCAGATTTTTTGGTGCAGCCGTATCGTTCGGCCACGCAGAGCGGCGTGACCCAGATCGCTTATCAATTCGACCTGCCGATGGTGGTGACCGACGTGGGCGGTCTTCCGGAGATCGTGCCGGACGGTCGTGTCGGCTTCGTCTGCCGTCCCGATGCCGCAGAAGTCGCCCGGGCCATCGACCGTATCTGGCGGGACGATGTGCTCGCGGGATTCCGTGCGAACATGGAAGAGGAGAAGAAGCGCTTTTCGTGGGATGCGATGTGCGATCGCATTACGGAACTTTACCGATTGGTTAAATAGGAAGCGTAGAGGGTCGATCCGATTAAATAGGAACTCTTGTATCTCGAAAAGCGGAATCTCGTACGATCCTCGTCGCTTTAGCCGATAGACTCTTTATTACAAAACCCCCGCTGCAATTTGCAGCGGGGGTTTACTCATCATTTTTCCGGCAGACCGGGGATACGGATTATCGTTATTTCTTGATGTTGGGCAGTTCCAGGCCGTAGTGCTTTTTACGGTCTTCGAGCTTGAGCCAGAAAGCCAGCAGGAAAGCCAATACGCCGAGGCTGGCGAAAATCAGCATCGGAACCGTGTAGTTGTAGCTTACGTGTTCACCGGCTTTGATCGCTTCTCCCACGCCGGGATTGACCTTGTTGAGAACCCAGCCGATGATCATCGGGAAGGCCATCAGTCCGAGGTTCTGGATCCAGAAAATCGTTGCATAGGCAGAACCCATATAGCGGTTATCGACCAACTTGGGTACCGAAGGCCACAGGGCGGCGGGAACCAGCGAGAAAGAGAGGCCGAGCAGGATGATCGCCGAGAACGCGATAGCGGGGGTGAGGGGAACCAGTGCGAAAGTCATGTGGCAGATGAACATCAGGATCGCACCGATCATCAGCATCGTCGCGCCTTTGCCCTTGTGGTCGAGGAACCAGCCGAGGAGCGGAGTCAGAATCATTGCACCCATCGGGAACCAGCGGAAGATGTCCGAAGCCTGCTGGTTGGTGATGCCCAGATTACTTTCGAGCATACCCGTTGCGAAACGCTGGAACGGGAAAATCGCCGAATAGTAGAGCACGCAGAGTGCCGAAACGATCAGGAAGGTTTTGCTGCTGAAAAGGTTCTTCAGATCGGCGACCTTGAAGGGCTCTTCGGTTTCTCCTATCGGGGTGTCTGCCTCGGTTTGTCTGTCGAGTTTGAAGTCCATGACCGAGAAAGCGATGTAGGTCAGCAGGCCGATGCAGAGCAACAGGCCGACAACGGCTACCGGACGTGCTACGCTCGGATCGCCGCCCCAGTTAGCCACCCAGGGCGACAGGCTGAATACGGCGAATACGCCCAGTCGGGCAATAGCCATTTCCAGGCCCATCGCCAGAGCCAGTTCTTTCCCCGTGAACCACTTGACGATTGCACGGGATACTGTCACACCGGCCATCTCCGTACCGCAGCCGAAGATCATGAAGCCCAGGCAGGCGAGCTTCGCGCTGGCCGGAATGTCCGTGAGGAACGAATTGAGGAACTCGTAACCGAATCCGCCTTCATAGAAGTAGTTGCTCAGCCCGTAGAATTTGATACCGGCACCGAGTACCATCAGCGAGGCCGAAAGAATACCCGTAAACCGTACGCCCATCTTGTCGAGGATGATACCTGCGACGAGCAGGAAACCGCAGACGTTCAGAATGAATTCCGAACCGCCGTACAGTCCGAAAATCGTGGGGCTCCAGCCTCGGGTGCTTTCGAGCATGTTCTGCAACGGCGAGAGGACATCGACGAACATGTAGCCGAAGAACATGGTGAGCGCCACCAGAATCAGCGCGGTCCACCGAGCCCACGCCGAGTCGTTCAGTTTCTTTTGAATAGCTTGTGTCATAGTTTATTGAATTGGTTATTGTTAGTTAAAAAGCTTCTGTATGCTCCCCCGTGTAACGTTTGAGGATTTCGTAGGCCGAGGTAATGCCCAGCTCTCCGGCTTTCGAGAGGTCGAGGCAGCCCTTGCGCGTGTCTTTCATATAGATTTGGGTCATGCCCCGGTTGTAGAACGCTTCGGCGAAGAGGGGATTCAGTTCGATGGCTCTCGAAAAATCTTCGAAGGCCTCGGGGAGTTTGCCTGAAAGAGCCAGCAGCGTTCCCCGGTTGTAGTAGGCTTCGGCGAAGTTCGGGAAGAGGCGGAGCGTCTTGTCCAGATCGGCGATGGCTTCGTCGTAATTGTAGGTGCGTGTATGGGGGTTGGTGAGTTTGTTCGCCGGGTCGGAGTCGATCGAAATTCGCTGATAGGGATTGTCCAGGCCCGAAATGAAGTCGATCATTTCGGCCCGTGTCACGGCCCGGTTGAAGTAGAGGAACGGATTGGCGGCATTGTCTGCGATAGCCGACGAATAGGTGCCGACCGAATTGGTGAATTGTCGGATCAGCGATTGCGAAATGGCATATTGTACTTGCAGGAGCCAGTCGCGCGGATTCTGGCTCAGGATTTCGGTATAGCGGCTGTCGAGCATCGCCAAAGAGTCCGCACCGATGTTCGTAGGCCGGTTGGAGAGGACGAGGTAGGGATTGTCCAGTTTTTTCTCGAAGTCTTTGACCCGTTGCAGGGTATAGCGGTTCGACGCCTCGATCCGGGTGGTGTCGGGCTGCATCAGGGTGAAGCGGAACAGGGGTAGCAGACGCATGTTGCTGCGGCCCAGGCTCGGTTGTTCCGAAATGCGGTCGAAGTAGTTGTTGGTGAATTGGTTGTCGAAAGCCAGCAGTTTGTCCATCCGTTGCGTCGTATCGGCATAGATCGAGTAGGTGCTGTCCTTCAGGTGGGATTTGTATTCGGCGATCTTGCGCTGGGCGATCTCTTCGTCCCGTTTCGCAGCCTTGGGGTTATGCAACGCATAACGCAGGGCGCTGCGGTTCAGGTAGGCGTTGGCGAAGTCGGGGTAGAGTTCGATGGCCCGGGTGTAGTCGCGCTCGGCGCCTTCGAGATCGCCCAAGCGGGTTTTGAGCATGGCACGCAGGTAATAGACCTGGACATTGCCGGGGGAGTAGAGCGCCACGCGGTCGAAGTCGTCGAGTGCGCGGTTGTAATCGCCGATCTGGGTGCGGAGAATCGCCCGGTTGAAATAGGTGAACGAGTTGGTCGAGTCCAGTTGTAGCACCCGGTCGAAATCCGCGAGGGCCTGCATCGGACGGTTGGTGTTGGAATAGACCACCGCCCGGTTGAAATAGGGCGGCAGGAAAGCCGAGTCGCAGCGGATCGACATGTCGAAATCGGCTTCGGCTCGGGCATACTCCTCTTTTTGCAGCAACAAGGTTCCGCGTTGGTAATAGCCGTTGGGATTTTCGCGGTTGGTGCGGATCGCCTGGTCGAAATTTTCCAGGGCCCGTACGGTGTCCTTCAGGTAGAGGTAGGCTGTGCCGCGGCCGATGTAGGCGTCGGCTACCTTGTTTTCCTGGAAGATGAATTTGTCGAAATCCTCGATCGCCTCCTCGTATTGCTTGTTCTGCAGGCGCGTATAGCCCCGGCTGTAATAGGCGTCCGGCAGGTCGGGCCTCAGGTCGATCGCCTCGCGGAAATCCTGCAGCGCGTCGTCGTAGTTGCCCATGCGCGTACGGGTCAGCGCCCGGTAGATGTAGGCGGTCGTGAACACGGGGTTTTTGACGATGGCAGCCGAAAAGTCGGTATCGGCACCCAGCAGGTCGTCGAGGTTGAATTTGGCTACACCCCGCAGGAAATAGCCCTCTGCGGCGTCCGGATCGGCCCGCAACAGGATGTTGAGCACACGAATCGCCTCCTGATATTCGCGGTTCATCAGGCAACGGCGGCTGGCCCAGTAGAAGTAGTCTTTGTTGTATTGGGCGTCGGCAGCGGCAGCGTTGCCCAGCAGCGTCCCCAACAGGATGATTTTCAGGATAAATTTGCGCAATGCCACGACACCCCGATTTGGTTGTGATTATTCTTGTTCGTATCCGAAGCGCTTGAGTTGCCGTTCGTTATCGCGCCAGTTCTCGTTTACTTTGACGTACAGCTCCAGGAAAACCTTCTTGCCGAGGAATTGTTCTATGTCCTCGCGGGCCTGTTGTCCGACTTTTTTGAGTTTCTCGCCCTTGTGTCCGATCAGGATGCCCTTCTGGGAGTCGCGTGCGACATAGATGACCGCCGAAATGCGGTCGATCGTCGGTTCCTCCCTGTAGGCTTCGATCGCTATTTCGCAACAGTAGGGGATCTCCTTGTCGTAGTTGCGCAGGATCTTTTCGCGGATTATTTCCGAGGCGAAGAATCGCAGCGTTTTGTCCGTGAGCGTATCTTTGGAGTAGAAGGCTTCTCCCTCGGGCAGCCGTTCCAGAATCAGGTCGAAAAGTCCCTTGATGTTGAAATTCTCGCGTGCCGATACCGGGACGATCGTGGCGGCCGGCAGCAGCGCCTGCCATTTATCGACGAGCTCTTCGAGCTTTTCGGGCGTCGTGAGGTCGATCTTGTTGATTACCGCGAGGGTGGGAATATCGCTTTGGCGGATCTTTTCGAGGATGTCGTTCGAACGGTCGCTTTGTTCCACCGTGTCGGTGACGTAGAGGATTACGTCCGCATCGTTCACGGCGCCGGTGACGAATTTCATCATCGACTCCTGGAGTTTGTAGCTGGGTTTCAGAATGCCCGGCGTATCCGAGAAGACGATCTGGAAATCTTCGCCGCTGACCACTCCCAGAATGCGGTGGCGCGTGGTCTGGGCTTTGGAGGTGATGATCGAGAGGCGTTCGCCTACGAGTGCGTTCATCAACGTCGATTTGCCGACGTTGGGATTTCCGATGATATTGACGAAACCGGCCTTGTGCATAGGATGTCTGTTGTCTGATTCTCACGAAAAGGCAGTGAAAGCGAGGACCGCATAAAACGAACGAACTTGTTTTTCATGCCGGGCCGCCATGCTGCCTGCTCCAAAAATAGTGAAAGCCGAGAGCAATCGCACGGATTTGCACGCTAAGATTGCCGAACCGCCTCCTATCTTTTACAAAGATAGCGAAAAAAATACCCCCTGCCTAAAGGGCTATCTCCTTTTCTTTCATCAGTGCCATTTCAAGTGCCTGTTTCTCGTTGCGTGCCTTGATGTAAGACTGAAGATAGAACGTGTTGGCATAGACGCTTGACAAGAATGTGGAAATCATGGCAAAAGTATATGCGCCTTTCATGTTGAGGAGCTCGTCAAGAAGCCCGTTGCCGTTTTCACCCCATAAGAAGTTGAACAAAGAAATCATGCCGAATGCGACAACGTTGTTCAGGGTAAAAAGGCAGGAAGCATAGACAATCACCCACACATAAGATGTCCTAAATGGCAATACCCTAAAGACCAAAAAGGAAAATCCTAAAGAGATGTAGGTAAACAGCATACACAACAGATAATCGATGATATAATCGGCTATTGCCATCTCCGGTAATTGGCCGGCGGTTTCATCATCGAGTATAAACCACAGAATGAGGTAGAGCATATAGGAAACGGTTGATAACAACAGACCGTTCTTCCAATTCATTATTTTTATATTCTCGTTGGCCATATCAGATACAAAGTTACTTCATATTCCGCAAAAATAGGGATTTACATCTTTAGTTGATAGGATAAAACCGACTGAAACGGATAAAATCACCATTGAAGTGATGAAAATGAATGTTGAAACGGATGGAGTTGCACTTTATGTTTGCCGAAATACCATTTAGAAAATCTGTTTTTCAAAATAAACCGCCTATTTGGGCGGTTCAGATATAAATTTATCCGTTTCAGCCGAATTTTACTGTTACAGCCAAAGCAACACGGGTAATTTTGCATCCATATAGGGTAAATACCGCATGATAAAGTCTGAATCAACCAAATTTTTAAGTAGCATGAAACATTTAAGTTTTTTGAGAAGACATGCCAATATAGTATTCTGCTTACTTTTGTGTCTTGTCTATCAGAGAGCTGAATCTAAAGAATTGTTTGAACATTAGTGTCCACTAAAAAATCATAAGAGTACTTTGAAATTATTGAAATTCAATTTGTTGTGAGCATTTTTGAGGTGCGACGATTTGAAATTAACTTTGCAGTCTGAATCAGGCTGTTATGTTAACCTCAAATCCGCAACTAAGCTCTTCAGCGTCCTTCTTGCGTCTAAACGTCCTCTC
>OHBE01000520.1_pt1 | contig 42914 bp, 39 predicted proteins | sample 1577231 | NCBI WGS metagenome assembly OHBE01 (sample SAMEA3541506, study PRJEB24748) | human gut metagenome | biome: human gut; feature: human-associated habitat; material: faeces | place: China | collected 2012 | reverse complement strand
AATCTCCCTGCGTTTTTCGCCGAAGAACACTTTGCGCCGATACTTCGGCGCAAATGCAATACTGTTCTGAATCACACTCAGGGGTAGTTTTTTGCTCTATGTAACCGGCTGTCTGGAAGAAGCCGGTGTAATCTTCTCCGGAACAGCCCTTGATAAAGATGTGGCAGTAACGCTCGTCATCCTTATCCACAATATAAATTCTTTCTACAATAGTTTGGATCAAATTGACCAGAACCTCCGGCTGCGCATCCTTTGCATATTCTGCAAAGGAGAGCAGCCTTTCTTTTGTCATTTCCAAGTCACGGATGGCAATCATATTGTTCTTTCTGCCTTCATCCAGTTTGGAAAGCTGCCGTTCCGTTTCCCTCAGTTCTTCAGCCAGATTTTGCAAATCCTCTTGAATAAATTGCTTGATACTGCCATCTGCTTCACGCAGATTTCTTGTCTGCGCTGCAATATCCGCTTTCAGCTTGTCTCGTTTCTTTTTAATGAGATTGTGCTCCTGTACTGTCTGTGACTGTTCAAGGACTTCCTCAATTTTAATTTCCAGAATACTTCTGAAACGCTCGCTGTTTTCATCCGATAGTTCAGATAACTGCTGTACCACAAATTCGTCCAGAAGAACGCCATCTACCGCTTTGAAATTACATTCCTTTTTACGATAACCGGGACAAACATATTTAAATCGAGGCTTTCCATTCGTCCAACGGTCGGACTCGGAAATTACACTCAATCGTCTGCCACAGTGAGGACAATGCGCCAGCCCCGCCAACAGTGCGTTGGTTTTTCTATGAGGTCGATTGTATTTCTCTGCAATAGCCTCCAGAAGTTCCTGCACCTCAATCCATTGTTCACTTGGAATAAATCCTTCGTGCTTACCAACCGCAATAATCCACTCGCTAACAGGCTTGCTTTCAATGGTCTGAACATATTTCGGAGAGATAAATGTGCTGTCACTGCCTTCATACTTTTCCTGATCAGTTTTATTGTAAGCCGACAATCCGTGAGTTCCGTCAAACTCTATCATATCTCCAAACACATTGCCGTCATGGTCGATGAAATAATCATAGCTGCGTTTATCAGCAGTACAATAGATAGGATTTCTCAAAACCAGTCTTGTGGTGGATGCGTTAAATGTAGCACCGGAAGGAGTGTGAAATCCTTCCTCATTCATCTGTTTTGCAGTACTTTGGATGCTGCGAGTGGTTCTGAAGATTTCATACAAACGCTGAACCATACATTTTTCTTCTGGCAGGCTTTCTAAGTAGCTGTATGCTGATTTTCCCTTACCACTTCCGGTTGTTACACGACGGACAGTAAATCCCATCGGTGTATTGCCGCCGAGCCATCGTCCGTCCTTTGCAAGTTCCATCATATTGTCTACAATTCTTTCTGTCAGAGTATCTCTTTCAAATTCTGCAATGACAGCGAATATCTGAATAAAGATTTTATATAGTCCGCTGGCAGTATTGATACCATTGGAGCAAATCAAGAGATTAACATGGTACATTTCCAAGAAATCCATCAAACGGATTAGGTCTGCTGTTTTTCTGCCGACACGATCCAGCTTGTAACATACGATTGCTTTGATTTTCCCATCCTGCACATCATGCAGCATTCTCTGAAAATCCGGTCTGTCTGAAAAATATCCGCTGAGTCCTTTGTCCTCGTATTGTAAGAATTCGTACTCCTCATCCAATCCCAATTCCTTTTTGGCGTAATCCGCACATTGTTTGAACTGAACACCGATACTGTCACCCTTGTTGGTGATACGGGATTTGCGGGCGTATATCGCAACGCCACGGTTATCTTTTTCAATTTTTCTCTGTTTCTTCATGGGTAGTCACCTCCGCTCATATCATACCGCCATTCCAGTTATTCTATCAAGTTTGTGGCCGTTTCCACGAATCCATTCCAGAAACACATACAAGGTTTCTGTATCAAAATTTCTGATTTCCTGTGCGATAAATTCCGCTCGTTTCTGTTGAAAGGCTTCCATAGTTTCTTTGAATTTTTGTCCTCTATGAATTATTGCAATCAAATAGTTCCCTCCGTTTCTGTCTGTGGTTCCGACCTCGAACACTTGGTTCAAAGTCAGATAATGAAAAAAGCTGCTACACAGATGCAACAATAACAGACACAAAAGATTCTGTATCTGACTTGATGCTTCCATGTAACAGCTTCGACAGTTCGGACTGACTAAAATATGTTTGTATAAATATGGGCTTGCCCATCAATAAAATCTTGTATGAAGCAGTATTTAATTTTCATCTGTGACTATCATAGCATGAAATGTCGAAATAGGCAATCTTGTCAGGTTCAGCCAAAGAGCATATCCCAAAGTTGAGAACAGGCAGCTAATAGCAGATTTTCATTTTGCCGTAAGTTACAGCAAGGATATTTTTGATTTTCTAATCGAAGCTTAATGATACCTCTGGACAAATTGTCCAGAAGTCATTTTGACATTTATAAAATTCCAGACACCTCATCAAGAATTTACAATACAAAATCTCTACGCCTTACTTTGGTGCAAGTTACACCGTAGCACTTCATCCCAACTTGGGACGAAGCTGATTTTCAGAAAATAAAAGCACTGTCTTGTGTCCAATTCGTCCGCAAGCATAAAGATCAGCCCTTCAACTTCTACACAAATTATGTCGAAGTGATTTTCGTTTTTCTGTTTCCTTTATTTTTAACTTTGTGCCAAGTTGGCACGAAGTTGTTCATCCCAAGTTGGGATGAAGTTGTATCCAACCATTGGCACTTTTGTTACTTGTGGGCGAATTGCCCACAAGACTTCCCGACAAATTGTTGGGAAGTGGATTGCCATACATCACATAAATAATCAGGGGAAACTTCTCCCATTTTTTCGTTTATGGAAAATTGAACTTCTATGCAAATTGCGCAGAAGTCAGTAAGTAAAAGTATTCAGAATGAATGCGCAGCCGACACCACAGGTGGCGTTCAAAAGGGATTGGGGATGCTTCCCCAACAAGCAATTTACGAAGATTGACCCAGAGGGGAAATCAAGAAAATGAGTGAACCTGTACAGGTTTACACTGCTTGCCAATTTGTAACGCCTATAATATACGGGCAAAATTATTCCCAAGTTGGGAATAAAAAACTGATACATCTTCACCTGAATTGGGTGGAAGTTTCAAATCTGACTTCTGCCCAATTAGAGCAGAAGTTAATTCGTACTTGTTCCCAACTTGGGCACAAGTTATATGTTGGAAGGAAACTGGCAAACAGGGCAAAGTTACAGCACTTTGCTCATTTTCGCATTTTCTCCTTCGCCTCAATTTGCAAAATGACTTGTCAGGGAAAACTCCCTGATACCCTTTGAACATCAATTTCATTGATGGCTGCTCGTTCATCCTGAACGCTGTTCTTATAATTTGCCTTATGAAATAAGCAACAGAAAAGAGTCTATGAAATAATATTTGAATTTATAGCAACATCACTCACCGTTCAAAGAACGATGAGTGATGTCTTACTTCTGACTACTTAATCGATTTTCTTTCGATATACTGGCTGAAGGTAAAAATATTCTGTTCTCCAACAAGCTCAACCAAAAACGATTTGAAGGTGGAATCAATAGGAACCGTTACAAAGAAAATCAACCTTTTCTTTGGCCTTGAACAACATACATAAAATAAATTGCGGTTACGCTCAAAGGAAGCTTGTTTTCCACTTGGTATGACAGCTTTTTTTGTTATCATTGGAGCATAGGTTTCAAATTGATACTGGTTCCATCCTTTACTGATAACAAAAATCACATTGTCGTATTCTTCTCCTTTGACTCCGTGCTCTGTAGAATACCGTGCTTCTGGATGTAAGAAGTCTTTCACAGCAATAAACTGTGCGTAATCCAGATTCAAGAACGCTTCAATTGAAGTATTAGAAGCATATATTGTTTCAGGTGTATTCTGGTACAAATGATACCAACCATCTAATTTAGGTGGTATAGGAATCAATTTTGTCCGGTTGATAATTTCAAAAACATCAATGGCTCTTTTCTTGCGTGCCTCATCAAGTTGACGCTGTAGTTCTTTCCACTTGTTTTTCTCAGCCTTCTTGGTAATTGGATAACGCTTAATTCCAAGTGTATCAAAAAGCAACTGCATATCGGAGGTGTTAAGCGCATGATAGATCGGTTCAACGGTCTCCATAAAGAACAATAGGAACGGGTCTTCTTTGTCTCTCAATCCGTCATTCAGAATATCCAGGAGTTTCTCGTATCCTTGCTGTGTAGCAAGAACCTTGTGCGTAATCATTAGAACTTTTAATTCTTCACCCGCAGGTGTTTCTTGTTTTATTTTTTCAGTAACCTTGTTTAATCGTGATTTCAATTCCTCTGGAGGTAATTCGTTCTTGAAATTACGGTCTGCACGACGAGGTCCAGTATAATCCTCGCACGTAATAACAAACACTTCTCCTTTAAAGTCATCTATTGCTGATGTTTGCGGTAAATCTGGACGAATTTCATTCAAGAGGTCAACAATTTTCGGCGCAGATCTAAAATTGGATCCTTTCTTGATAACCTTAAGCTTATCATGTTCAATAACTCCACAGGCCTTATTGGATTGATATATGGTTTGCCATGCATCACCGAAAAATCCGAATTGTGGACCCTTTTCCTCTGCAATAAAATATTTTATGAAACGTTCTATGATCGGGCTATAGGAATCTTGGTATTCGTCAATCAAAATCAAAGGATACTTGTCTGAAAACACACGACGGAATTTTGCGTTATCCAAAAGTGTGCAAAATAATTTCAGAACATCGTCATGATATAAATATTGAATACCGTTTTCTTTGTACCTATGCCCCAAGGTATATGTAACTTCGGTAATCTTGAGAAAATCTCCTTCATCTGGCAAAAAGTCGGGGTCATTGGTAACAATATTGATTAGAAAACTCTGATATTGCTTAATTGCATTCCACGCAAAGGAATGTATTGTAGACGGAAGGATGAAAGAATCCTTTGATAACCTTTCTGCAATTACATTTACAGCAGCATTTGTATAAGTAATGCAGATTACATTTTGCTTCTTGCGGCTGTACTCCGCCCACTTATTTGATTGAATCCATTCAATAACTTTATTAAGTGAGTAAGTCTTACCAGAGCCAGCGCCAGCTTCGACACGAAAGCTGTGACCTGCTTGCAACACTTCGATAATCTGTTCATCTACTTTGTCAGCTTCAGCTTTGGCAAGTTCATAATTGCGACCATGAAGGTTTTCAATCATAAATAGTCACCTCCTTACTCAAGTATTTTTTGTTCATTGAGCCACTTCAATCCAGATTTGATATAAGCTGGAATGGTATAATCATCACACTCATGAACAAGATCAAGTGCAAAATCTGTCTTACTCTTTCCAGAAAACTCAATATCATCTTCAGTTATAGTGTCCTCCAATTCATAATGTGCACGATTGACATTCCGGATAGCTTCTTCCAAGGAGTGGCCGCATAGTCCTTGTTCCTTAGTTTGAAATTCAAGGTGACATTTGCCTTTTGTTTTTTCATCGGCTGTCATTAATGTAATCTCAGTAAGGGGAATTTTCCCTTTATCATCCTCGCTAAGACCTTTGCTTTTTCTCCACCACCACTTTATAGTTTCATTTGATGTTGTCTCACCAAGGTAAACCGGAACAGATTTATAATATGTTCTGCCGTTTTTTCCTTCTGTTCCTAATACAGAATCCAAATCAGTAAGAATAAGGCATGGAATTCCTAAGAACTCGATAAAAGGGATAAATTTGTAAGCATATGCTCCACCGATTTCTATCAGCGTATAGTACTGCGCAGGCAATTTATACGCCTGAGAATCAAAATCCCCAGCCTTTGCACACTTTTCAATCATGTCTGGAAGCAGCAGACGTTCTGATGCACCTTCTACAAAAATAGCTTTATCAGCAAAGAATAAATCACATTTGGTTAGAGTTAAATATTTTCTAATGAAATTGATGTTGGTGGGATTTTCCTGAGCAAATGTACTCAGGTTTTTATAAGTTACGCCATCCTTAGTTTTCTGAGTATATCGAATTTTAGAGAAGACCATTGTATTGGCAACATGGGCGGAATGAGAAGTCAAAAAAGTTTGAATCCCGACAGAGGTGATTTTTCCAAGAAAAGCCTCCAAATATTCCGCAAAGGCGTGCTGCATTTGTGGGTGCATATGAGATTCTGGTTCTTCAATGAAAAGCAGGGGAATGCAGGCAGTGCCACACTTTTCCACCTTCTTGGCAAATGCAGCAAGAAGAAACTCCATCTTGATCAGATCTTTATATCCCAATCCGTTGTATTTGCTGGGAAGGCTTTCCTTACTTGCACCTGCTGTGTAAGAAAGTTGTGTTTGATTTTTTATCTGCTCATCAATGCTTAACTGAGTTGTAACACCCAACTGTAGTTCTTCGCTATTTGGATAACCAAAACCGACCGAACTACTTACAAGGGTACTTAGTATCTCATTACTTTGTTGCTGAACACTTTTGTTTGCATTTTCGACAATCGAACGAAGTTCCTTCACCTTTTTTGTAATGCTTGGGTCTAATTCGCCTTCACTCATATCAAAGAAATCCGAAATCAGTGCAGACAGAGAGCTGTTCTGAGTACCATCTTCGCCGAGGAGTCGTTCAGCCGGAATGATATGGAACGGAAAAAGCTCTTTCAGTTCTTTGTGCTTTTTGACTTGCTTTTCTTCTGGATTTTTAGGATTCACCGCATAAACCGTCAATTCAAATAGCTTATAGAAATTCGCAACAATGGCATTGTGGGTGTCATCATCAAGAGTAAAGACTCCATCTTTGTAATAGCTTTCCTCCAACAGTTTCCACAAAGCTTTCTCATCTGCCTTTAATCTGAACTCAACACGGATTAATGCTGTAGTAGTGTCTACATCTACATCAATGATAAAAGGTGACAATGCTCCCAAGTTATCCTCCGGATCATCGAGAGAGTAATCCACAAGAAATTCTATGGATATGGGTTCCAGCTGCTTGGCAAGCTCCTCAAATGTGATCTTCTTTTCCATGAATAGAGCTATCTTGGTATAGAGGTTCTCTCGCTTTTGCAGTGGGTAATCATTGAAGGAAAAGGGGGCTCCGTCCAGCACATTGCCAATACACTCAAAGCATGATGTTTTGGCTGTGTTATTACGTCCAACAATCAATGTTGTTTTAGGCTCAACCTCCAGTTCGGCATCAATAAGCAATCTGTAGTTTTTAATTTTTATCTTTGATAATTGCATATTTTGTCCTTTCTGGCGACACACAACAAGATAATGCGTGTCGCCTAAGAGACCACTCTGTGTAAAATGCTATTACAGGCAAAGCCTTCCGGGATAGTACAATTCCAAGGACTGCAACAAATCCTGACCATTCATTATAATAACATTAGTAATACGGGCTTCATCTCTGCCGTCAGGTGTAAAATCAGATGTTGTAATTACCCATGCACGACTTGCATGTCTGCTTCTCATATAACTATCTACTCGCTGAATGGGCGTTGATCCGATGTTGTTTCCGGATCGATAACGCTTGCACTGTATGAGTTCAAGCTCTCCTTGGGTATTAGTCGCTAACACATCAACGCCACGGTCACCAGAGTGACCGATAACTTCGGCACGAACAAATCCTCTTCGTAAGAAATAATCAGCAATAAGCCTTTCAAAATCTGCGGGGTCCATTGCACACAAATGCTCTCGCCCATTTACATCACGCTTTGTATTGACAGTAGTACGAGCAAAGAACTTCCCTCGCTCAGGGTCTTCAACGGCATAAACATTTAAGAGTTCAGGGATCAGCCTATTTGCAGTGTGCAGTTGGTTGATAATCTCTCTACTTCCGTTCTCCATATAAGAGGCAAGATGAATTACATATTCTTCGAATGTAAATCCTTCTCCATTTGCTGTGAGTTCTTCAATAACAACTGGTGCAAATTCACGAAGACGAATTTCTGCGTTCATTTCACGATTCATTAAAGTGTATGGTGACAGTCCAGTTAAGCGATATTGCGCACCATTCCTTGTGGTAAAACGATCCAACGTTCGTCTGATTTTATCTTCATACATAGGATGCGCTAATCTCATTAATCCGGTTCTGCGTAACTGAGATTGGAATTCTTGGTTGAATCGAGTGATTACAAAAGGATTTCCTTGGTCTGTTGCAGCACTTGTCGCTGCTAAGAAAACAAGTTCATCAATATCAACTTCGCCTTCATACCATCTGCGTTCGCATTCCTGCAGCTTCAAGAAAATAAAGCAAACATCGTTCTTGAACGTCCAAGCTGCGGATGCCAATGCTCGCATCGATGGATCAGCTATTCCTGCAGAGATAGTCAAAAGAGGTTCAAATCCATGACGCCGACCAAAATCTTTTAGTTTGTTAAGATCGCTAACCCAATCCCGCTGTTGTGGTCTAAAGTACAGAACCATGAAACCGTGATCGTCAACAATCCGGTTTGCTTCAATGAATAGTCTTTCAATATCAACGAGGAATTGTTCTTTGCCATGCTTGTCTGTCCTTGACGGGGCGTTACTAATAACTACCTCGTTATGAAGTCTGTCGTTATCTGCACTTAAGGAGTAATTCATAAGTGGATGGACTCTTTGTGCGTGTTCAAAGTACTGGGCATTGTCTCCGTAAGGGGGATCAGTCAACAAAAGATTCACGGTATTAGGTGGAATTGCACGCAAAAAACGTCGATAATCCATAGAATTGACTTCCAGCTGATTTAAATCAAAATTCTGTGCGGCAATATATTCCTTTCGTTCCTTCAATTTTTCCAAGAACCTATGATATAGATTGGTTTCCTTCAGGCGATTTTCAGGACAGTGATTGTCCTGACTTTTGCTACGGTAATCGGTGTATTTACCGCAATGAGCAATAGAAATGAGGGTATCCTCAAAGAATGTACGGGTACCTTCTGGAAGCTCCGCAATGGCATTTTTTAATGTCATCAAAGCAATTTGTTGCCGCTTGGAAAACAAATTCTGATATGCTGTATATTGAGGAGCTGTAAAATTCAAGCGTGAATTTTCGATCAAAGCAACATTAGGAAAATTGCATGGCATGGATTCTACCTGAAGACGCACAGCTTCATCAAAATCATCATAATGCTTTTCCTTACACCCACATTGGCATCTGTATCTGCGATCTCTAAAGATTACGTTTTCTCCATTTTCGCCAAGACGCTCATGCTGTGTAGGATGATAGTATTCGAGCGGCTCCCGGTCAAAAAACAAGCCGTCAAAAACCAATTCTGCACCACAGTTTGGACATCTGGTTTTGTAAATGGTGTTCATTGTAGGTTCCACACGTTGTGCAATGAAGCATAATGCATCGGCATACTCATCTGGGGACGGAACTCCACGGAATGGTGCGGTAGACATTTCATAGGCATACGGCTCCCATTCGTTGAAGATCACATGACGGCCAGCATCAAGTGCAGCATATGCAAATGTGCCAGAGCCGCCAAAGGGATCCACAATAACAGCATTTTCATCAGTAAGGTTCTCGATTAGAGTTCTTGCGATTGCACGACTTTTTCGACCAATGAACGGGAAAATCTGTTCTGATTGATCTCGTGCTTGTCCGTTCATGATTGTACTTTGCAAATGAACCATTCTTTGACGCAGATTTTCTTGCTCTGCATAGTCCAATAACCAATACATTATTTGCACCTCCATAGCCCATCTTGAAATACGAAGGAATCGTTGATTACGTCAACGAAAGTTTTAAACTTTTTTGATAGCACCTGTAAATAGCCATGCTCAAAAGATTCTTTGAGCATACCACAATCATATAGATCTTGAGAGGTAACTTCAACACGTTCAGAAATGATTCTACCTGCACATTCAATCGCCATTTGTTTCGCATCATCAATATCGCCAATAAAGGGGTGAATTTTGATATTGGCTTTCTTCTGGAAAACTACAATATAGTTACCGTCCAATGTTCCTTTTGGCGTCATAATGGCCTTGAATGATTTTCTCGGTGTAGCGCTTGGAATTTGACCACAATATGCCAAGCCATATTCTTGCATCATTTTGAGAATCTCACTCCAAGACTTTAAATCAAATGAGTGGTAGAACATAATGAAATACCCATTCATTTTCAGAGCAGGTGAAATACGCTTCAATATTGCAGCAAAGATATTATTAAAATCTTCTGCATCTTTATTTCTACTTGGAGCATCGGAGACAACCAACTCTGATCCAAGAGATTCATCGGTAAAACCACTCCATCCCATCACCTTATACCAAAGTTGATTATACTCAAGATACGGAACTTGGTCCGTGTAGGGTGGGTCTGTTAAAATCAAGTCGACAGCTTCATTCGGGAGCAAATCCAAAGATATATTTTGCGCAGGCATATTTTCAAGGACTACGTTTTCACCGATAAAACAGTGGCATTTCTCGCACAAATAGGCTAAACCTTCCTTGAACGCAACCGCCTTTTTCATGATCACCATAACAGCATTTCTTGATGTGATATCCTTTTGAGGCAACCAATATGGCATTTGACTGGATGCTTTTTTATCAGAAAGCTTAATTAAGTTAATCGCAGACGAAACAAGCAATTCCAAAATATCATAGCCATATTCACTTTGATGTGAATGAAGAATGCCTATTATACGATCAATAGCAATCAAATTTCTTTTGCAAAAGTAATCGAATACAGCCGCACCGTTTTTGACAGCAATACGAGAATTTGGTATCAACGGCAAGTTGTCGATATTTTGCACACAATCCGTCTGAAAAGAACGATAATTCTCAATAAACTCACATGATGCAACAGATTTTTTTCGTCCGGTTAGTTTTCCGTTTTTGCGAGTTTTATACCAGTATATTGTTGGTACGAGTTCCGAACCACACTGATCAAAATGGCATCTCTCCAAAATACGATCTTCGTTGAAATCTTCAAAACAATACAAAGATTCACATGCGAAGGATACCTCTGCACAGAAGGTATCTATTACCTCTTCTACTTTAGATAGATTCCATCTTGTTAAGGACGCTTTACAGAGTTTATAAGCCAAAAGGTTAATATCTGTACCAATGGCTTTCCGACCAAGCTTGCTCGCTTCGATAATCGTTGTACCAGAACCAAACATTGGATCATAGACGCAACCACCGTCAGGGCAAAACCGTTTAATAATCTCTGAAACAACATTATACGGTTTCCGTGCCATATAATTGTGCATGAACCCTGCGGGATTGTCGACGATGGGTTTGAGTTCTTTTATAACACTCAACTTCTCGTCCACATCATGCACAATCTTTTTTGGACGACAAATAAAGATATACTCATCAACTTTTGATATAGAGCTACGGCCTTGTTTAGAATGACTAAGCTCAACTTTTTCAATCAAGACATCATACTTTTTTTCGGCTAATGCTTGAATATCTGAAATATCTACTATAGAATTATCTGAATAGCTAATCATTAGCCAAGCTCCAGCATTGGAGCATTTTGTGATAAGCGTGTCAAACGCACCCAAAGCCTTTGCTTTTTTACCAAAGTCAGATACACTCCTATCTTCTCTGTATCTGCCAATTGAGAGTTCATGCGTCTGCGGGTTCATAGCCATAGCCGGGTAGTCGTACAAACACACGGTATTCAACACATGATAATATCTGGAATAATGTTCTTTGAAATATGGGGGATCGGCATAAACCAAAGTTTCGTTATTCAAAGAAATTGAGTCTAAACAATCAGAAAAATCTAAGTTATAACAAACAGAAGGTGCTTTTCTATCTGCTGTACATAACCCCGCTTGACGGTATTCTGCCAGCAAAGATTTGCAGCTTTCGATGATGTTGATTTTTCTTTTTCCAATCAAGTTATTACACGTTGCCTTGCTTTTAACCTTGAGATATTGTGCGAAATGTGTCGTTGTAGAGGCACTCGCACTCATAACAGACATTAGCATCGTCAACAAGACATATCTGGTTCGTTTGTCTTCAATCTGCCCAATATTACTTCTTATCGCATCAATCTGACAGCATTGAGCAATGCCAAAATACGCATTGGCATAGTATGTCAAAAATAAGCACGGAGTTTCTACTGTCGGTGCTTTACCTGGAGTCACTTGATCTACTAAATCTAAAATCTCCTTCAAGCGAGGATCATCGCTCTGTGGCATAAACACAGAAGGAGTTTTTTCACAGAACAACTGATACTGCTTGTAATCTACAGTATCAATAAAGAATTTATTTTCTGTAGTCACCGCAGTACATACTTTTGCTTGCAAAGAAGCTGATTGCTGTTCAACTGCGTTCCAAAAGGAAATCTCATCTGTAACAGAAAAATCGCATCCATTTAGGATTGCATGATTGATAATATATGCGTAGTATTCAAGATCATTGCTGATGATGTTCTTGTGTGCTTTAAGTGCATAGCCTACAGATCCTGTACCTGCAAACAGATCAACAACGGTCTTAATAGATTTGTTTTTGATTATGGGTTCACATATATGAGAAATGATCCGTGTCTTGCTTCCCATATATTGAAGTGTAGAAATTTCGTTATATTGATTCATTTCATTCGCCTCAATGTTTTTTCAATTTAGGTTAATATAGTTTAGCCATATACATCAGTGCTTCCTCTTTTCCAATGCCAACCCAATCAATCGATCCGCCTGATCTGCCATGAACAGCGGGATATTCAGCACATCATCGTCCAGTTTCAGATTGTCCAATGAGAAACGGATGCGAAGCTTGACCTTATCAGGGAACAGTTCCTTGAACTTCTTCATACTCTTGCTGGTTGTGTTGGCTTCGGATTTGACCTCCACGGGGAAGATGTCGTTCTCACGCTGAATGAGGAAATCCACCTCGTAAGGTGGGTTGTTCTGGCTCCAATAACGGGGCATGACTTCAAACTGAGTAATTAAAGTCTGCAACACAAAGTTTTCGGTTAATGCGCCTTTGAATTCAGTAAATAGGCGGTTCCCTTCGCCAAAGGCAGTGGGGGCCAACTGTGCCAGACGGCGGAGCAGTCCCACATCTACCAAATAAATCTTGAAAGCGGACAAGTCATCGTAAGCTGCAATCGGCAAGCCTGGAGCTGAGCTGCGATAAATTTTATGCACCAAACGGGCATCCACCAGCCATTGCAAAGCATCCTCGTACTCACGGGCTCGTGCGCCTTCCTTGACCACCTTATAGATAAACTTCTTGTTCTCCCTTGCCAGTTGAGAAGGAACAGACTTCCAAATCATTGAGATTTTCGGGAACTCACTGAGATTAGGATGCTTGGCAAAATCACGCTCATAGGCTCCAATGATTCCGGACAATGCTTCCTGCATGGCAGAAACATCCCGTGCCTCCGTCCACATCAATACTGACTCCGGCATACCACCGGTGACATAGTACATCTTCAGCTTCTCATACAGCGGATTAAAGAAGGCGTCAGGGATAGGTTCAAGGGTATCCACCTGTTCCAGATACTGCGCCAGATTTTCATCACCGTTGGCAAGTAGAAACTCAGCGAAGGTCATTGGGTCAATCTGCATGAAGTTGACCTTGCCTACTGGAAAAGAGGAAGGCTTCGCCAAGGCGATACCTAACAGAGAACCGGCGCAGGCAACATGATACTGCGGTGCGTTCTCGCAGAAATATTTCATGGAGTTAATGACTTTCGGGCAGTCCTGTACCTCGTCAAAGATGATGAGGGTCTTTTCTGGCAATATCTTTTGACCGCTTGCCAGCATAAGGTTTTGTAGAATCCGGTCCACATCCTTGGTTGTTTCAAAAAATTGTTTATATTCTTCGTTTTCGTCGAAGTTAAAGTAGGCTGTATTTTCATAACAGCGTCTGCCGAACTCTTTCAGAATCCAAGTCTTACCCACCTGACGTACGCCCTTCAAGATTAAAGGCTTGCGGTAGGGAGAATTCTTCCAATCCAGCAACTTTTTTAAGATAAATCGTTCCATAGAATCACTCCTCACATTTTTATTGGAGTTTTATGCTTTATAATCACACTTTTATTATATGCGAAATTCATACAAATTACAATCACAAAATTATTTATTTTTTATGCTCATCAATCACATTTCTATATGAAATAGTGAAAAAGATATTCTGCAATAAAGGCATACCGCTGCCTCATCATCAGTTATATAACATCTTATCATTTCTTTTCCATTCCGGATAGAAAGAGAAAGGAACGGATCAGTATCACTATAATCAGTATAGTTATTATCAGTATTATTACATTGTGATTTTCACAACTCTTTTTCCCTCAGTCATTGGTTTTGGTTTGTAAACTTCTTTTTTCTGTTTGCCATAATAAAAGGTCTCCTATAATTTTAATATTTTATCATAGAAGACCTTTGTATTGTTTAATTTACAGAGATTTTTTCACAGGCTCATTACAAATATCATAAATCCGGTGGAAATATGCTTGTTTAAACAAAACACCTTCGCAATAGCGAGAAAAAGGCTCCGAGAAACATAATTTTCAGAGCACTTTGTTTACAGTCTGAAGTAGTGATTTTTCATCACTACTCACTTTTACATTAATTACCTTTACTCAATAATCTGAGCTACTTTATCCCATACATACATCTTTTTTCCATCTTCCATTTTTACACGATAAAAAGTTTTATTTTCATCATAATTTTCACGAATCTCATAAACATCGAATTCTGTTCCATTATCTACCCATATCAATTCATTTATTTCTTTAGCACTCGGCAAATCGCCTAAATTTACCCCGCCTTCATAAGAAATACGAATTCTAAATAAAACAGGTTCTTCAGTTTCTGTTTCCTGTTCTGTAGCCTCTGTCTCCTCCTCAGCTACAATCTCTGTTTCTGTTTTTTCTGGAGTATCTGCTGTTCTCTTGGCATCCCCACATCCAAAAGCAAAAAAAGTTAACGTAATTAATGTTGTTGCAATACTAATTGTTTTTGCAAAATTTTTCCGACTTTTCATTTGAATAGTTCTCCTTCATAATGTTTATTTTTCTTCATGTTACACTTTGTTGAACGATACACCATTTTTACCTCATCATTCAACTTCGCCTGCGCCAGCTCCGTCTCCTGCTCCATCCCCGGAACCGTCACCCTCTCCAGTGCCGTCACCGTCTCCGGTTGCAAAAAACTGTAATTTCAGTGGCATTCTCAATGCCTTTACTTCTTTATTCTTCATATTTTCTCCTTCCTGCCCCGAGCCGGTCTTTTCCCCAGTCCGTTGCATACCACATTGTTCTACCGTTCTTTAATGCCTGCGGAAAAAGGCATAAAAATAACACCCAGAATATATCTGCGTGCTTATCACTATTTAACCCATAGCTGAGAGATATAAGGAATCACCGCCCTTCTATACTTCTTTTCCTGTTGCTTTTACTTCTTTGGCAACACCTTCTTTTATTAATTCCTTGCCACGTTCTGCGGTCATTTCCGTTTCTGTACCCTCTTCTACAATTTTCTTTGTGTACTTATCCACATACCGCTTTGTTACTTTGATTTTCATGTTCTCACCTCCTAGAAATTGGTATAAAAATACCACCGGTCTAAAGGCCAGTGGTATCTATAATTATTCATTTTATAATATTTACTACTTCTGATAACTAATTGGTCTGATAATATATATCATCCCGTATGGATTCCAACATATGAGTTTTTGATGTTCCCTCCTGGTGTTTATCCATCCAATATACGGATTCATCTTCTATATAATCCATAAAATCAATTTTAGTATCTACATCAATTTCAAAAACTCCATTTTCCCCACTATTCAATACTCGCTGGACAAGTTCATTATCAGGATACATTTCTTTAAGAAATTCGATTTGTTCATTTGTAAGTTTAAATTTTCGCATTCTCTATTCTCCTTATGTAATCTACATCTGTCGGATTACATTGAATCAATAAACCACTATCTGGATTTATTGTAACTGTTCCACCTTTTCCAATATATTTTTGGCTTTTATTACCATTAACTGATGTTCTCACAGGCATCACTTTTAATGGTTTCTCCAATGCATCTTTTATTCCTTCAATAGTAACTCCAGAACGTGGTTTTCCTGTTTTGGGGTCTTTCATGGTTCCAATCACTCTCTCCATGAAATGTTTACTCTGTCCCTTTACTTCTATTCCCTCAGAAGTCTTTATTCCAATAACATTTTTTTCAATATCACCATATATCTTTTGATAATTAGTAAATCCGGATAGTGGTGATATCATTCCATTCTTCACGGAGCGAGTATACGTTCTAAACAGTTCCCAATTTCCAGTATTATTATACTTCATTTTTTGGAATTTTTCCAGCGTTTCCGGAACTTCTTCGCCAAGAATCTCCTGATATTTTTTATACTGAATCCTATCTGATGTTATATTTCGGATTCTCTTTTCTTCCAGCTTGGCATCCTGGTTCCCTTCCACATATTTCTGATACCATTGAGCATAACTCATGGTTAACGGTACATCTATCTTCTTATGCGTCTTAGGATCTAATGCTTTTCTGGTCATATCCTTTAGCCACTCTTCATCCAGAACAGCTATTTCCGTACACCGGCACCACGGATGCATTGGATGGCAGTTGACACCAACCTTTTTATCCTTTGTATAAAATATCTTTCCATCCAGTGTTCTGCAACAAGTGGTACAAGTCTTTAAGTTGAACGATACACCATTTTTATCTCATCATTCAACCAAATACCTTAGTCAGATTATCAGCCAGTTCTTTGGCATTATAGGTCCTCTTGTATTCCTGTTTTACTTCGGATGCTATCTTACGCATTGTCTTTTCATCTATAGTCACGTTCTTAATAGATTTAAAGCCATCCTCAATAATAGAACCCATCTCTTTTTCTGTATCAGAATACTCTTCGTCCAGGATTGCCATTAGGTCTTCGTCAACGTCTATTGAATATCTCTTCTCTGGGTTATCTGTAATACTTTTGCCATTATCTGCTCTTCTGCTTCCGATATATTGTTCAGATATACTTCTTTCGGTATCTCGTATGCGAACTGAATCAGTTCTACCACTTCTTCGTCCGTTTTCAATGCGTTGGCTACTCCCACTATTATATTTGTATCTACCCCACAAAAATCCAATCCCTTTATCAAATCCTTCATTGGTTCTGTAATTTTTCTTGAACCTGCCACTTTTCATTACCTCCTCTATATCGTCATGATATAATTCTACGTCGTACTGTGACAGCACTTTGAACTTATTTGCGTTCTTATCCGTCACCTTATACAGATAAAAATACTTGTCCGAAAATGCAGGATTGATTTTTCTGCTTATAAAATCTTTACTGTAATTATTTTTCTCTACTTCTGATGCAAGTATAGCATATTCCCTTTTGCTAATGTAAACTTCTTTACTATTTTTTAAGATTGCATCTACATCAATAGAAAATACTGTATCCTGTTCAACTGCGGCTCTATTTATAACTTCCTTTCTACTAGCTTCATTATCTGTTTTATATTCATACGCTTTAATTCCCACCTGTTTCAGTTTGTCTTTGGTCTTTTCTGAAATGCTATCCGGAATTACAACTGCTGCAACCTCATCGAATCCTACAGCTCTTTGTGGTTTTCCTTCAAAGTACTTTACCGGAATATCTTTAAGGATTGTTCCCAAGCGCACAATATCATTCGCTATGTTGCTCGAAATATTTTTATAATATTTCTGCATGCTTTTTTGTATCTTTTCCGGCTTTAAACCTCCCTTTACTGCCTCAATAATATTTCTCCCTGCTATATCTCGGTCAAAAAAAGAATTATCAGAAATAGTTTTATTATTATCCACAATTTCGCTTACAATCTTTTGGTATAATTCTCTTGATTCACTATAGATTTCATCTACCTGCTCTGGCGTCAAATCAAGTAATCTTCCCTCCTGTTTCTTTATATCCTCTATGCTCTTAAAGTCTTTTGATGCTGCTGCTCTTACCTCTCCTATTCCTGGTATAAGTGAACCCTCTTCATTCTTAACACCAGCACTTTTCATTGCTTTTACAATGTTTTCAATATTGTAATCATCATGTAATGCCTCGAAGCTTCTCAAATTTCCACTGGCTGTATAATATTCTTTTCCATTATATATTCCTGCTTTTCCAATAACTGGTTCTGCTAATTCCAATGTATATAGCTCAAAAGCATCCTGATTATCCTTAATTGTATTATTAACGCCATCTGTATATGAGTATCTGTCCTCTATTGGTTTTGCTTTTCCCTGTGCAATATCAAGATAGGTCTGATACCGTTCTTTTAATATATTGTAAATTTCTTTATCACTTTCCATATCTGACAGATTGTCGTTAATTTTTGTAGCCCACTTTTCGCCCAATGCTTTTAATGAGGTTTTTTCTCTTATTGTGTCAAGTAATCCCTCTCTCACTTTTTTATCATATACCAGTTTATCTACCGTTATATTTTCATTGTTAAGATATTCTTTAACCGCACCTCGTCCCATAAATGATGGTTCTGCAGTTGGCATTCTTAAAACCGGCTCCACCTTCAGATTATTTTCCCTTATAAATCTTTCTTTTACTTCCATCATTTCACTTAATTTCATTACTGCCGTTTTCAAATCATTTCCATTAAAGGCATTTGCATCAATATAGTTTGCAGAAGTTCCTATTCGTTCTGCCAATTTGCTCAATTCCTCTTCATTTACTTTATAATCAACTCTAGGAAATCTTGCTGTATAAGCATCTGCGCCAAATACTCTATTATCCTTATTTTTCGGGTCTACAGTTTCCTTCTTAAATAGTACCGAAATATCTCCGTATCCACTATGTCCAATCTGTTTTTTTGTAATTGCGATAGATGGCATTGGAAATCCACCAAGTTCTAGTGCTTTATTCAAGTTATCTTCTTTCAAATTATGCACTGCAATTAGGTCTTTTCCCTCTTCCATGTTCACATCTAGTGAAAATGTTTTTTCCGAATCAATATCCAGTGTCTCAGTTCCACCCAGTTCCATATATTTTTCAGCCGGTATAACTTTTATGGAATAATGTTCGCCCTCTTCTGCCGTTACATTTTCCCGCTTATAATTTTCCTGCGCCTTTGTCAATTCACCCAAAAACATATCTCTTATCCTTTGTGCTTCTTCTGCATCTGCTCTCAGTGCTTTCTTCGCTGTGCTGGATAATACATGCTCATTCAGGTATGATGTGATTTTGTCGTAAACTCCCTTGAAGAAGTCAGCAATCATCTTGAGAATGCTCTTGTGCTCACTCTCTGTCATATTCTCTGACATATATTTAGAAAACGCTTCCACTCCATCTTTGTCCGCAAACAGTCCTGCTACATAATCGAATACATATTCATTGGCAGAATCCTCATAAGTTTTTCCTTTCTCTACTGTCTTGTATGCCTTATGATACTGTTCGATTGTATTGGTAAGGTATGCCGCTCCCTCTTTTGTTGTGACGTAGTCTAATACGGTATCTACCACTTTCTGCATACCTTCATGATTATATGCTTCGGAGAATTCACCCAGTTCATGCACAAGCGTTGTTTACTCATTTGTATCCGTTCCTTTTCCGGTTTTCTTTGCCAGTGCAATCCTTGATAATGCCTTCTGGAAGTTACCATTTTCCCCGTGCGAAAGCTCATCATTCAGTTCAATGTCCAGTCCTGTTTTCTTTGCGACCAGTTCTGCAATGGACTTCATGCGGTTATCCGATTTATCTAATCGATTGTCAATTACAGAACCGCTTCCCAGTTTCACCGCCTGCTGCATATCCGAATTTTGAACCACCGGATTTCTGCTGTTCTCTCCCAGATAATATATTTCCAATAAGGTCGATGGTGACATTTCACTTACAATTCTTGCATTTACCGGATTATTCATAATACTCTCATATGAAGTTTTTCCAAGTTTTCCAGCATTGTAAAATACTGCGGTTGATTCCAGGTAAGTAGGCATACTTTCCCCGTTGTAATTCTCAATGACTGCATTGGCCGCTTTTGTATCATCAAATGTTGCCGCAAAATTATACAGATTTCGCATGGTTGGATTACCTATCTCCACTATCTTATAATCTACAACTCTTCCATCTGACAGTTTTACCATGGTTTTCTCCGGTGTGCTCTCTGCAATCTCTACAACGATATCCTGTTTTCCTGTATTTCTATTTACTGCTGTAGTTACCCCTGTCTGATTTCTGCTATACGGTTGCACCGGTGCAACTTTCTCATTTTCTGCCACTATTCCTTCCGCATTTTTTACTCTGCCTGTCATGTTGCCCGTGGTGTTCTCAATTGCATTATCTTCCCTTGCAGCACTGGTATCTGCAGTATTATTCATCAGCTCCTGCGCCTGCTTCTGTGCCTGTCCATGCTCAGCCCCTTTTCTGACAAATCCCTCTGTTATAACCTTATCCAGATTTATGTCTTCACTTTTTGCCATGGATTCAATAATCTGGCTCATCTGTGTATCAGTAATATTGTCTGATTTTATCGTTTCAGCAATCTGCTTTGCAGTAGAATTCTCCGGCATCTGTTCTGCTGTTTCCAGGATAGTATCTCTCATTGTATTGTCCTGGTTAATAATCTTTCCCATTTTATGATACTGCACGGAATTTACGGTATTTGCTACTCCACCAAATACTGCACCAGAAATAGCACCGGCTACGAAGTCCTGTCCTACCTGATTCCAGAACTGTTTATTTGCCGCTGAGTATACAACGTTGTACGAGGAAGGAAACGTCAAATTTGTTCGATATAATGATTCCACGTCTGCCAAGACACCACAAGAGACAATGACAAGAGGGCGAGTGTATGCGACAGTCAATGATAAAAACAAAGTGGTGTCTATTACTTATTACGACAATGAAAATAAGCGTAGAAAGCAAATTGATTTAGAAAAGGCACACAAAGGTATGTTGTCACATACTCATCATGGCTACGAGCATAATGAGGGCGACAGTTCCAAGGGAGCGGCAAAACCGACAACGGAAGAAAAAAGAATGATTGAGAGAGTGCGTAAGATTTGGTATAATAATCTTAGCAAGTAGTCGTATAGGGGGATTACATGGTGATTGCCATAACTCCGGTTCGAATCCGGACGCTTGCTTAAGAGGATGTACCATAACGGTATGTCCTTTTTATTTTGCCCAGAAAGGAAGTGAGATAATGAATATTAATGCGACAATGAGAAAATTACAAATAGCCATACTGCAGACCGGACTAGCAATAGCAATTAGCCGTAGTCAGTTCTATTCGTCTGAACAGAAACGTTTTATTCCAATTATTTCACTATCCACAAAGGTATTTCACTATTATGAGAGACTTGGAGAATGAAAAGACCAGACATTTGGTTGAACGATACACCATTTTTATCTCATCATTCAACAAATATTCGTTTGCGAATGCACAGAGTCTTAAGGAAAGTATATCATAGAATAACATGCCGAACAAGCGTTAGCTTTTTGCAATAACACTCAAAACCCGGTCAAGTCTCATTCAATTTCAAACGGTTTTATCATTGTTACAATAACCTTAGTTTTCGAAGACTAAGTAATTTTTAAGAGAGTGAGGTGATGCATAAGTTATGAATCAAGTGACGGGAAATGAGAACGGAGTTAAATCAGTTGAACGATACACCATTTTTACCCCATCATTCAACAAAAAGATGGTTCTAATAATGCGAATAGAGTAATAGATAAATTAGCTTATCATAGAAATAATGACAATATTCGTCAATTAGCTATTATACATATTGATGAATTGGCGGAAACGTCTGCTTATTCTATGGAATCGAAAAACAATAACCATCAATGGCTGGATGAAAATGGATGGGAGTTCCGGACGGCATATGCAAAAGACAAAAAAGGCAGAGTATATGAAATGTTATTGAATATTGGAAAAAGCAGAGATGGCAGAAAGATATTATATGATATTAATAACATAAAAGAGATTGACAGCGGGAACGTTGCCTCAAAGGGCATCCAGCGCAATGACCAATCTCTTAATAAGAGTAAACCACAAAACAAAGCAAATGTCAATAAAAAGAAATCTTTTAATGAAGACCCGGACATCAGACATTCAGTGGACATTGATGAAGACCTCATGGCAATCCTGGAAGAGGAATATTCCGATACAGAAAAGGAAATGGGTTCTATTATTGAGGACGGCTTTAAAGCACTTAAAAATGTGAGCATTGACGATAAGACAATGCGTAAGATAGCATCCGAGGTCAAGCAGGAATATAAGAGTACCTACAATGCGAAGGAACTGGCGGATAATCTGAGTTGAACGATACACCATTTTTACCCCATCATTCAACTAAAAAAGCACCTTGCCATCACCTGCAAAGTGCTTATTTCTGACTTTTTTCTTTATATTTTATCCCATTATTGCATTCTTCCAATTTTTCAACATTATCATAATCAAATGAAAAAGGAATCCCATCTGGGAAAGCATCGCATGTCATTTTGAATCCTTTACTTTGTCTTCTGTGTTCGCAATTATTGCATTTTACAATTTTAATCATAGTCTATTCCCCATATATTTGATGAATAATTCCATTGCATCTTTTGGAACCTTGTCTGCATCACCTCTGTCAATCATTACACCAACTTCTGCAATACATTCAGTTCCATCTTTATATGCTGTAATGCTCAAAGAATCAATATGTGTATCTTCAAGTTGGTCATACAGACTTTCAATCTGTGCATAATTTTTTCCAAAAATCAAATCCGCATGATGTTGAACGATACACCATTTTTACCCCATCATTCAACCACTATATTTTGTTTTTTCATTCTTTTTCCATCTATATATAGTGTCCATTTTTTCTTCTCAAATTATAGCATAACATGTACATTAACACCAACGGTTTTTTCCTGATAATCACTATCTCCTGTTAATATATAAATATTATTATATTGCTTTTCTGTCAGCCTTAGCAATCTTACGGTTCCAGTTTTAGGGGCATATTCCTCTATTCTTCTGTAATGTTTTTCTGATGCTTTTCTATTTTGAACTATTCTCATATATACTTCAGGTGCAATTCGAATATATCCATCTTTATGCAAGAATTTTCTTAGTTTAGTATACTCTGTTTTCGTTCCCCATTTTTCTGTCGGACTAAGTATTACTAATAATCTCACTCTGTAATCCCTTCCATCTCTTCAATCGGAATAATCACTGGTAATTTCAGTTCTTCATCTGATTCATCTAAAACAATCCTTTTTAAGCTCTCAATCATTATATCAATTGCTGTCATTACATTTACTTTGCACTTATCAACGATACATGCATGATATAAAACGTGTGCTAATTCTTTTCTTTCCGTTTTAGATAATTTCACATTTGAGCCTATATTATCGTGTGCAGTTAAATCTACAATAGCACGATATGGTTCTATCAAATCATCTGCCAAATTAAATGCATTCAATTGACTATCATGATGAATTCCAAAAGCAGGGTGAAAACCTGTTGCAACAAGTTTTCGTGCAATTGCACTCCTTACAATCGAATAACCATAATTTAATCTACTGTTCATAGGATCGTTCTTCTATTAAATCCTTCGTGATAATACGAAAAGTATTCTTTTGCAGTTAATGATTCACAATAATCTACATTTTCTTCTTCCACTGACATTGCATATTCTGCGATTTTCTCTGCTCCAGGAAGTCCCATAATAGACAATGCTCTCGATTGATTAGAAATTTTTTGTTTTATAATCTGAATCCACAATTCCAAATACTTCTTTTCGTCCAAACTAACCTGTGCGTGCATCAGTTTTGATTGTCTGGCATGTCCTTCAAATGGCAGTACAATAGCCGTCGGAAGATACTTTTCATCAAGTGTCATCAAAGCCACTTTATTCTGACTTAGAATTGACAAATCCATTGTTGAAAGCCGGATATTTGCTCCGTGAACCATAATTTGGTTCAAATCCTCTATTGGAATAACCGCAATGCCTTCTTCTGTTGTAACTTCTAATTGCCCCTCTTTTATATGTAAATCTGCAGCATTACATATTTCAAGTGTCCGAAATCCCATAACCACTCTCCTTTAGTTAAAGGATACACCAAAACAGTGTATCCCCTTCCTACTCCTTCGTAAACAACCTGCTCTTCCGTTCAATCATCTCATCAATTCTTGCGATATACTGTGCCACATCCTTGACATTCTCGGCACGTTCAATCCGGTGTGTGCCATCGGGATTTGGCTGTACCCAGACACGCTTCGTGGATGCACCAGCACCACAGGCTACAATACTCTGTTTCTCTTCCATAATAAGAACATTGTATACACCGGCTTTTCCCGGTGCTGCATAGCCTACGTTTTCAAAATTGCCTGCCATATTCTTCTGGCGGTATAAATAATATGGGAAAAGGCCCATTTCTTCTGCCACTTTCGAAGTCAGTGCAATATGGTCTGCGGTATTGACAATTTCAAAATCCTGATAACGCTCTCTTTGTATATTCAGTCTTGCTGCACGCTTGATAGCAAGGGAGTGAACCGTCAGATTATCCGGCGCAAGCTTCCGGATGACTTCCATGGTATCTGCCACATCTGAAAGACTCTCTCCCGGAAGTCCTACGATTAAATCCATATTGATATTATCAAATCCAAGTTCTCTTGCCAGATAAAAGCTGTCTATTGTCTGCTGCACGGTATGATGCCGTCCAATCAGATCCAGTGTCTCCTGTTTCATGGTCTGTGGATTAATGGAAATTCTGCTGATATCATGATTGCGAAGCACCATAAGCTTCTCTTTTGTAATACTGTCCGGTCTTCCGGCTTCCACTGTAAATTCCACTAAATCAGATAAATCAAAACTACATTTAATTTTTCGAATCAATCTGTCTAACTGTTTCGGATTTAATGTGGTCGGTGTTCCACCACCGATATAAATGCTGTTTAATTTCTTATGTGCAAATTTGACCGCTGTATAATCCAGTTCCTTTTCCAGTGCATCCAGATATTCATCCATACGATTCTTCCAGGCTGCCAGGGAATAGGACGTAAAAGAACAGTAAAGACATGTGGTCGGACAGAATGGAATTCCAATATAAAGGCTGTAGCCTTCTTCGTAGTCTAATTTGTGTAAAAGTTCCAACTCCCGCTCTGCAATTTCAATACTGAGCTTTATCTTCTCATCGGAGGTAAAATACGTTTCCTTCATATAGCGGGCAATTTCTTCCTCGCTCTTACCCTCTTCTAAAAGTGCCATCGGAATCTTGGTCGGGCGGATACCGGTAAGATTTCCCCACGGAAGTTCCACTCCGGTATATTCTGACAGCAGCTGATACAGCGTCCGTTTCAGGCTGTTCTTTGTCTCCTTGCGGTTTGTATCATCTACTGCTACTCGTTTTGTAATTCCGGTCTGATTTTCATTTTCTTCTGAAGGCTCTACCTTTTTCCAGGAAAAAATGATTTCTTCCGGTGCAAACTGTACATCCATGTGATAATGTACCGGCTCTTCTTTTTTCTCCTTATCCTTCGTGGAAACATATACCTCTTCCTTCGGATAAAATGCCTTTACCAGCGAATGGATATCATATTCAAATTCTGCTTTATCTAATAATACTGTTATCATGGTTCGTCCTTATAAATACGGATTATGCATCCGCTCATAGCCTATTAAAGTGCTTTCGTCATGTCCGGTATACACGGTCACATCATCCGGCAGCGGCATCAGTTTTTCTCTGATTGCCCGGATTAAATCCGATGCACTTCCTCTTGGGAAATCGGTTCTTCCCACAGATTCCTGAAACAGCGTATCTCCGCTGAAAAGAATCTTCTCATCTGCAATATAATAGCAGCATCCGCCAATGGTATGCCCCGGTGTAAAAAATACACGGATGGAAAATCCTGCAAGATTTAATACTTCTTCGTCTTTTACGAAAACATCTGCACGATAGACCTTATGCTCTCCTATCATCCCGCAAAGGTTAAGTCCCGGGTCTTCCAAGGTCTCCCTCTCTGCCTCATGGGCATAAATGGAAATCTGGTATTTATCTGCAAGCGCTTCTGCTGCTCCTGCATGGTCAAAATGTCCATGGGTCAGAAGGATTGCCACCGGTTTCGCTCCGGTTTTCTCAATCTGCTTTTCAATCAACTGTGCCTGGTCTCCCGGGTCTACCACAAGAAGTTCTCCTGTCTTATGATTTACCAGAAGATAGCAGTTGGTGCAGACTGGTCCCACAATATATCGTAATACTTCTGTCTGTTCTGTCATAATTTCCTCTTCTATAATAACTGTCTTTGAATGCTTCATAAATCAGCAATTTATTCTGCTAATATTTTATCAGCCGGTAGTACGTTCAATATCAATCACGCTCTCTACCTGACGGATTTTTTCTATTAAACTGCTCAATTCCTCTTTTCCTTTGGTATTAAAGGAAATAGAAATGGTCGCAACACCCTGTTTGCTGGTCTTGGAATTAATGGAACTGATATCAATTTCCCGTTCGGTGAAAATTCTGGTAATATCTACTAAAAGTCCGGTACGGTTATTACCAAATATTTTAATCTCAGCAAGATAAAGTCCATTGTCACCATGCTCTGCACCCTGCTGCCACTCTGCATCAATCAGACGCACTTTTTCCAGCTCGGAAAGGTTCATGATATTAATGCAATCGGTACGATGAATAGATACACCACGGCCTCTTGTGACAAATCCTACAATTTCATCTCCCGGCACCGGGCTGCAGCATTTGGAAAAATGCACTGCCACATCATAAAGTCCTTTTACAATGATACCACTCTTGGATTTCTGTGGAACTGCCTTATCCTTATTCTCGGAAGACACATTGTTCAATACATCCTCATCGGTAAGCTGGATTGGGTGGTCTTTCCGGTACTCCTCCAGCATCTTATTCACGACCTGGCCTTCTTTCAGTCCGCCGTGTCCTAAGGTTGCCAGTGCGGAATCCCAGTCATGGAATCCATATTTCCGCATAACCTTACTCTGATATTCCGGTTTGTTAATATCCGTAAGATTAATGGATTTTGCCTTACAATACTGGGCAATCAGTTCCTTGCCCTTCACGATATTTTCTTCTTTTAACTCACTCCGGAACCACTGGTTAATCTTATTTTTCGCCTGTGTACTCTTAACAATATTTAACCAGTCACGGCTCGGTCCCTTGGAATTCTGGGACGTGATAATCTCAATACGGTCACCGTTCTGAATCTCGTAATCAATTGGAACTAATTTACCATTTACCTTGGCTCCAATCATCTTATTTCCAACTGCCGAGTGGATACTGTACGCAAAGTCTACCGGTGTGGAACCCGTTGGCAGATTCTTTACATCTCCGGACGGAGTAAAACAGAATACGGTATCGGAAAAGAGGTTCAAATCACTCTTTAACAGGCTCATGAACTCTTTATTATCTGACATGTCTTTCTGCCATTCCAAAATCTGGCGCAGCCAGCTTAACTTCTCTTCCTCTGATTTGGTGGTAGCCACTGTGCCGCCGTTATTGGCAGCTTCCTTATATTTCCAGTGGGCAGCGATACCATATTCTGCGGTACGATGCATCTCAAAGGTACGAATCTGAATCTCAAACGGCTGTCCGGTCGGTCCAATCAGTGTGGTGTGGAGGGACTGATACATATTTGGCTTTGGCATAGCGATATAATCTTTAAAACGTCCCGGGATTGGTTTATACATCTCATGGATGACACCCAGTGCTGCATAGCAGTCCTTGACATTATCCACGATAATTCTTATGGCAAATAAATCATAAATCTGGTCTAAGGTCTTATGCTGATTGACCATTTTCTTATAAATGGAAAAGAAATGCTTTGCTCTTCCGTCAATCTGTGCCTTGATTCCTGCATTTTCAATATGTTTACTCACTTCTTTTACAAGGCTCTGCACATAATCATCACGGACACTCTTACGAAGTGCAACCTTTTCTACCAGATCATAATATGCTTCCGGCTCCAGATACTTTAAGGAAAGGTCATCTAATTCGATTTTAATTTTAGAAATACCAAGACGCTGTGCAATTGGTGCATAGATGTCCATGGTCTCTCTTGCTTTTTCCTTCTGCTTCTCCGGTGTCATATATTTTAACGTACGCATATTGTGCAGCCGGTCTGCCAGCTTGATTAAAATAACACGGATATCCTTTGCCATGGCAAGGAACATTTTTCTTAAGTTCTCTGCCTGAACCTCGACTTTATCCGCATCATAAGATAACTGACCCAGCTTTGTAACGCCATCTACCAGAAGGGCAATCTCTTCTGAGAACTCCGAAGCAATTTCCTCTACTGTCATGACGGTATCCTCTACGACATCATGAAGCAGTCCGGCTACGATAGTCTCTTTATCCAGCTCCAGTTCCGCTAAAATAATTGCCACACACAACGGATGAATGATATATGCTTCACCGGATTTTCGTACCTGTCCCTTATGTGCCGTATCCGCTGTCTTATATGCCTTTTCAATCAAAGAAATATCTGTCGACGGGTGATATTTCTTCACGCTGGCAATCAGCTCCTGATACAGGCTCTCCGGACTGACGAATTCCTGCATGGTCTTTATGTTGTCATCCTTAGACACCACTTCATTTTCTAATTCTTCTAATTCTTCTGTTGTAATATCTGCCATAATTCACACCAACTTTTTTGCGTTTTATCCCACTTTTAACTATGATTTTTCATTATAATAAAAAATATATAAAAATGCAATCTTTTATACTTGCCATTTTCCCCCGGAAACCTTATACTTTATGGCTGAATGGCAGATTTTTTCTACCTCTTTAAGAAAGGAGTTTTCCCTTATGCATCCAGTTTTATTATTTTACAATTTAGAAAACAGCAAAGGCAGAACATTAAAAATGCTCTGCCTCCGGTTAAAAATAAAAATCCGTATTATCACCAAAGAACAATATAACCAGACTTTAGGTGCCCTCGCAGGGATTGATGGCTTCCCTTTGAAAGAAGAGGTCTATACCGGCGATGGTTTCACCGACGAAATGCTGGTATTCAAAGGCTTTGATAATGCTCTTTTAGACCGTTTCCTGGTGGAATTTAAAAAGCTTCATCTTACCAGAATCGGTCTGAAAGCCGTTCTCACGGAGCACAATATCAACTGGGATTCCATTGCACTTCATGAAGAACTCTTAGCGGAAGATACGAAAATGCATGAAAATTAATCTTCTCCTGCAATTTCTATGGTGTATGCTGCCTGAAAGCATGCACCCTGCGCTAACGCATGTCCCCATTCCCTTTCTTCCAAACTTCCGTTAAAATCCTCTTTATCGCATCTTCCAAACCAAGGTTCAATGGCGGCATATGGTGCATTCTTCTTCTCTGCTGACCAGAGTCCAAATAACGGAGCTTCCGGGAAATACACATTTTTTCCTTGCCGGTATTCTTAATGTTCCATGTGATTTCCAGTCTGTTGCCATTCATATGATAGATTAATTCCATCTCATAAGTCTTTCCCTGATAATGATAGACTCCGTCTTTTAAACTTCCAACAATCGGAAACAGATTTGGTGCACTCCGTTTGTAATACTCCGGATTGCTGCACCACATGTACTCAATGTTACTTTTCTTTCCAAGCACAGATTTCAGTTCTGCCCCAAGAGACTCAACTTCCACCTTCATGCTCGCGTTTTCCATGGAATAACGCATATTCTCTCAACCTTTTTTCTCGTATTCTATGATCTGACATCACAGTATCCAGCACCTGATAAAATCGTCTGCTGTGATTTGCTTCTACCAGGTGTGCCAGTTCATGAGCAGCAACATATTCTGCGCATTCTAACGGAAGGTCTGCCAGTACTTTATTCAAAGTAATGGATGCCTTTGCCTTGCAGCAGCTCCCATAGCGGCTGGTCATGCTGCGGAATCTGACCGTTGGCATAGAAATATGATAAGCCTGAAACAATTCATACTCCCTCAGCAGTATATCTCTTAAATACTGCTCTTTCTGCCGGTTCCACTCCAGTGCATCCACATCTATCCTCTGCTGATTTGCAAGCTTCTTTTGCATCATGCGGATCCACTCCGCCTTGCTCTGCACAAATGCATCCACTTTCTTTTTGCTCATGCGATAGGGCATCGTTACTGTCACTACGCCATTGGCTTTTACCCGGATGATAATATTCTTTACTTTTTTTGGTGTCAGTTCATATTGTATTGTATTCTCCATTCCATTATTATAGCTTTCTGGTGCAGGCACTGACAAGCCTTTTTCTTGTTTTCCTTTTGCTATTTCTGTCGTATCATTTTATACTGTTACTCCGCCTCTGTCTCCGGGGCAGCCGCTGCTTTTCCCAGGGCATCATCAATGGCGTGAATCAGCACCATGGACGTATACTGGTTATCATCGGAATAGCTGAGATTATCCGTTGACTGATTTTCATATATCTGTTCTTTCAAATTATCCAGTGCCGGCTGCATCAATGGATACATTGCGGTTACAGTTTCATCGAGATTTACCAGCGAAATGGAATTGATTTTATTCTCATCCACCACAACCTCCACATCCACGGTTTTATCATTAAATATGATGGAAGACGTATATACCCCTGCCACATATTTCATGGTCTCCCGACTCTCCTCATCTTTATCCGGAGAAAACATATAGACCAACAATAATACCAGTAATATTCCAAGTACCGCAAAAATTCCTGTGTAAATCAGTTCCTTCATATGAAGCACTACAATCTTTGTCTTTGCACTCAAGGGAGTCCTCCTGCTTTCTTGCTTATTGTATTTTATGTGAAAACTTTTCTAATATTACACTTGACAAACCCTTTTTCTTATAGTATAGTAAGTTTCGTGTTCAGCACAAATGCGATAGTGGCGTAGTTGGTAACGCGCGACCTTGCCAAGGTCGAGACCGCGGGTTCGAGCCCCGTCTATCGCTCTATTTTTTGGATATGCTGTAAGCCTTGATTTATGCGGGTTTACAGCATTTTTCTAATTCTTAAATTCTTACCTTCTTAACCAGATTTTCGCTATTTTGGGTTAAGAAAATGTCTTTCATTTAATGCCTGTTTTGCAACCGCTAAATTTGTTCCTACATAATAATTCTTTTCTGCAACCTTTTGTGTGTTTCCAAATATGCTTGATGCTAAAATAATGTTTCCATTTGTCGCATTTATTACTTCCGTAAGAAGGTTTTTTAGGAAAAGAATACTTTGATAAAATTTTTAACCTTTCTGTCATTTCATGTGCCAATCGTACATCTTCGGGTAAAATTTTATCTTAACAACTAAGGTCTGCTCTGCTGCAATTCCTTTGTAATCACAGCTGTATTTGGAATAACTCATTCCATGACGGCAGGTATATTTTGCTTCATCCAGTGATTTGCCAACCGGCTGCCAGGAAACACTCCAGTAATCTCCGTCTTCTTCATCGCGGATATATACATAATGTCCCGGACGATCCATTGGAACTCCATTCGCCCGGAATCTTGTTACACAATGATACTCCGGTGTCTTGTAAAACATATAGCCCCCGCTGTATGATTTACGACCACACAGGTATCTTTTACGCCAAGGTAGTTTGTCCAGGATGCCGGCAAATCCACCCGGTCAATTACATATTCTCTTTTCTCATTGTCAAAATGTCCGTATTGCCTGATGGTAAACTGTCTTTCCAATGTTTGACAAAGGCACTGTATTGTTCGTCAACTACGGATGCATGATAAGGTCTGTTAGGGGCACTTAGAATTTCGTCTGTTATCCCCGGCAACGCTGGCACAGGGAAGTGCCAGCGAGGCGCATTTGAACATGGATGTGAATTTGCGCCGGTTGCCGGAATGGATACTATTTATAACGAAATTCTTAGTGCCCCTTGCAGATTTTATGTTGCATCCGTAGTTGACGGACAGTGCAGTGCCCCCGTCAAAGCAACGGAAAGACAGTTTACCATCAAGCAAAACCGATATTTAAGAACTGCTGGCATTCCAGTACATATCATCCAGATGTTCTTCGTTATCCAAACTTTTTTAAATAAATATATTTTTCTTCCCAATTGCCTGTTATATCGGATATCAAAAAGGGACAGCAATTAAAATCGCTGTCCCTTCTATATTTTCGTATATCCTTATGATACTGACTTATAATGCCTTAATTCTCTCTAATGCTGCAACTGAATTCTCATATGTTCCGAATGCTGTCAGTCTGAAGTATCCTTCTCCACTTGGTCCGAATCCGGATCCCGGTGTTCCTACTACATTGGCATTCTCTAAGAGATAATCAAAGAAATCCCAGGATGTCATCTGCTCCGGTGTCTTTAACCAGATATATGGTGCATTTACACCACCGAATACTTCGAAGCCTGCTTCTTTCAGACCGCTCTTAATTACGCTTGCATTTTTCATGTAATATGCAACCTGTTCTTTTAACTGTGCTTTTCCAGCTTCGGAATATACTGCTTCACCGGCACGCTGTACGATATAAGGTGCGCCGTTGAATTTGGTGCCGTGACGTCTTGCCCACATATCATGTAAAGATACGCCATTGCATTTCAAATCCTTTGGTACTACAGTATATCCAAGACGTACTCCGGTAAATCCTGCATTCTTTGAAAAGCTCTTAATCTCGATGGCACAGGTCTGTGCTCCTTCACATTCGTAAATGGTATGAGCCACATCTGCTTCTGAAATGTATGCTTCATAAGCACCATCATAGATAATCAGTGCGCCTTCTTTATTGGCATAATCTACCCATTCCTGTAACTGTGCTTTGGTGATGGTTGTTCCTGTCGGGTTATTTGGCAGGCACAGATAAATTACATCCGGTGTCTCCTTCGGGAATTCCGGCACGAAATTATTTTCTCTGGTACATGGCATATAAATTACATTGCTCCACATCTGGGTATCCGGGTTATATGTACCGGTTCTTCCAGCCATAACATTGGAATCCACATATACCGGGTATACCGGGTCACATACAGCAATTCTTACATCCGGTCCGAATAATTCCTGAATATTTCCAGAATCACTCTTTGCTCCATCGGATACGAAAATTTCATCTGCTTCGATTGCACATCCTCTTGCCTGATAATCATTTTTTACAATAGCATTACGCAGGAAATCATATCCCAAATCCGGTGCATATCCATGGAAGGTTGCAGGATCTGCCATCTCATCAACTGCCTTATGTAAAGCCTCAATAATTGCCGGAGCGATTGGCTGGGTAACATCCCCGATTCCAAGACGGATGATGTTCTTATCCGGATTTGCCTGGGTAAATGCATTTACCTTTTTGGCAATGGTACTGAATAAATAGCTTCCTGGTAATTTCTGGTAGTTTTCATTAATCTGATACATAATATCTCCTTTTCTTCTCTCTAAATAATCTACTATATTTAACCTATTTTTCATACTTATGCATGCATAAGGCTCAAAATCATCTGTGCCGTCTCGATGAGTCCGGTTCCATTATCCATACTCCGTTTCTGGATATACCGGTGTGCTTCTTCTTCACTCATGTTATTCCGTACCATCAAAAGTTCTTTGGCATCCTGTAACATGCGTTTTTCCTCTTCGCTCCGTACCTTCGGTTCCATACGCCGTTTCTTACGCATTCTGGTAATAGTATAAGACATGGTCTCTACCGTCTGTATCAGTTCGTGCACCTTAAGCGGCATGGAAAGGCACATAATATCAGCAACTTCGTGCTCATTGCAGATATCCGGCGAAGCAACGAGAAGCATCTGAAATGTAGCAGGAATATATTCATGCAGTTCAGTATACATCATGTCCACAAATCTTGGACTGCAGACCAATATACCTCCATCTAACGAATTCGCATACTGCAATGCCTGAGCCCCTGTTGTGACTGCTGCATCTACATGAAATCCACTGCGCACAAGTATATTTTTTATACTTTTGGCGTTTTCTATCTTAGGGAATGCAACAATAACATTAATCAAGTTCTTATCTCCTGTAGCATTTTCTTACATCAACTAAATCTTATACAGATACTCATCAATCTCCCACTGTGTCACCTGGGCTCTGTAGTCCGCCCACTCAGCCTTCTTGGCTTCTGCATATTTCTCTGTAATATGTGGTCCTAAAACCCCTTTGATATAATCATCGTGTTCGAACTCTTCGATTGCTTCCATTAAATCTCCCGGAAGTGATTCAATACCCTTTTCCACTTTCCTGGAAAGTCTCATTTCAAATACATTTTCTCTTACCTCTTCCGGCGGCATAATCTTATTTTCAATTCCATCTAAGCCTGCTGCAAGGCATACTGCCAATGCCAGATATGGATTGGCTGCCGGATCCGGACATCTTAATTCCACCCTGGTTCCTGCCCCTCTGGATGCCGGAATACGAATCAGCGGACTGCGGTTCGTTGCAGACCATGCAATGTAAATCGGTGCTTCATAGCCCGGAACCAGTCTCTTATAAGAATTTATCAGTGGGTTGGTGATAGCGGACATACCTTTCATATGTTTCATTATTCCGCCAATGAAATAATATGCTTCTTTGCTCAAACCAAGTTCACCGGATGGGTCATCAAATATATTTTTTCCATTCCGGGAAAGTGACATATTAATATGCATGCCGGAACCGTTGATTCCATATTTTGGCTTTGGCATAAAGCTTGCAAATAAGCCATGACGCTTTGCAATGGTCTTAACTGCCAGTTTAAAAGTCATAATCTTATCGGCTGTTGCCAATGCTTCATCATAACGGAAATCAATTTCATGCTGTGCCGGTGCTACTTCATGATGGGATGCCTCGATTTCAAATCCCATATCCTCTAAGGTCAGCACCATATCACGTCTTGCATTTTCACCTAAGTCTACCGGTCCTAAGTCAAAGTATCCTGCTTTCTCATGGGAAATGGTTGTGGGCTGACCATTGTCATCGGTATGGAATAAGAAAAATTCACACTCTGGTCCTACATCAAAGGTATAGCCCATCTTTGCTGCACGCGTAATCTCTTTCCGCAATACGTATCTTGGGTCTCCTTCGAAAGGTGTTCCGTCTGCACAATAAACGTCACAGATAATTCTTGCAACTTTTCCCTGCTGTGGTCTCCATGGGAAAATAGTAAATGTGTCTAAATCCGGGTAGAGATACATATCGGACTCCTCAATCCGGACAAAGCCTTCTATGGATGAACCGTCAAACATACACTGATTATTCAGTGCCTTCTCTAACTGACTTCGTGTGATTGCTACATTTTTTAAGGTTCCAAACATATCCGTAAACTGAAGCCGGATAAATTCCACATCTTCTTCATCTGCCATACGGATAATATCCTGTTTTGTATACTTCATACTGCCGCTCTCCTTTTCCTTATACTTGATTTATATACTGCAGAACCTCTTTATATGCCATTCTGCCGCCAAACAGGTCTAATGCACTGCCTATCGTCACATTAAGCCTGCCTTTTCCATGTTCTTTTAACTGCTTTAAATCTTCAAAACTGCCGACTCCTCCAGCATATGTAATTGGAATTCTGCCCCAGTCTCCCAACATTTCTGCCAGTGGGACTTCAATGCCGGATGCTTTTCCCTCTACATCTACTGCATGTACTAAAAATTCATCCGCATATTCCTTTAATTTATCTAATAACTCCGGCGTGATTTTCTCTTCGGTAAATTTCTGCCAGCGGTCTGTCACTATATAGTAGTCGCCATCTTTTTTCCGGCAGCTCAAATCCAGAACCAGGTGCTCTTTTCCTACTGCTGCAAGAATTTTCTCCAGATTATTATAATTTACTTTTCCATCCTTAAATACATAGGATGTCACAATTACATGACTGGCTCCTGCCTCAATAAATTCTTTCGCATTCTCTGCATGAATGCCGCCGCCAACCTGCATACCGCCCGGATATGTGCGAAGTGCAAGCAGTGCCTGACGTTTCGTTTCTTTATAATAGGAACTGTCTGACGGATTCAGCAGAATGATATGTCCGCCACGAATCTTATCTTTTTTATAAAATTCTGCAAAATAAGCGGCATCCTGTTCCGCCACAAAATTCTCTTTTGCCTGATTTCCTTCATCCTTAAGACTTCCGCCCACAATCTGCTTGACCTTGCCATTATGGATGTCTATGCACGGTCGAAATTCCATCCTTTTTCCCCCTCTGTTTGAAAAAAGGACAACGTTCACCCTTGGTTGACCCCGTTGTCCGTCTAAAAGAATAACATATTTTTGTATAAAATGGAATAGTTGTTTTAACAATTGACAGTATATTATTTTTTTGCTAGAATTGAGAAATTAAAGGCTTTATTATATTACACACTTTTTAATAAGAAAGAGAGGAAACGAGAAAATGGGTAAAATTATCGGTGAAGGAATTACATTTGATGATGTTTTGCTGGTTCCTGCATATTCGGAAGTTACTCCTAATATGATTGATCTTACCACTTACCTGACTAAGAAAATCAAATTGAACATTCCAATGATGAGTGCTGGAATGGACACAGTAACTGAACATCGCATGGCAATAGCTATGGCAAGACAGGGTGGTATCGGAATCATCCACAAAAACATGTCTATCGAGGCTCAGGCGGAGGAAGTGGACAAGGTAAAACGTTCCGAAAATGGAGTTATCACAGACCCATTTTTCTTATCCCCAGATCATACATTAGCTGACGCAGAAGATTTAATGCACAACTTCCGCATTTCCGGAGTTCCTATTACAGAAAACGGAAAATTAGTCGGCATCATCACTAATCGTGATTTGAAATTCGAAACAGATTATACAAAGAAAATTAAAGAAAGCATGACGTCCGAAGGTCTTATTACTGCTCCGGAAGGAATCACATTAGACGAAGCGAAAAAAATTCTCGCTAAGGCAAGAAAAGAAAAGCTTCCAATTGTTGATAAAGATTTTCACTTAAAAGGTCTTATCACTATCAAAGATATTGAAAAACAGATTAAATATCCATTATCCGCAAAGGATGACCAGGGCAGACTGCTTTGTGGCGCTGCTGTTGGTATTACTGCTAACATGATGGACCGTATCGATGCACTGGTAAAATCCCATGTCGATGTAATCGTTGTAGATTCCGCACATGGACATTCCTTAAATATCTTAAATGCAGTTAAGAAAATCAAAGCTGCTTATCCTGACCTTCAGGTTATCGCTGGTAATGTAGCAACCGGCGAAGCAACCAAAGCCTTAATCGAAGCTGGTGCTGATGCTGTTAAAGTTGGTATCGGACCTGGTTCTATCTGTACTACCCGTGTGGTTGCAGGTATTGGTGTTCCACAGATTACCGCTGTCATGGATGCCTTTGCAGTTGCAAAAGAATATGGTATTCCAATCATCGCCGATGGTGGTATCAAGTACTCCGGAGACATGACCAAGGCTTTAGCTGCCGGTGGTAATGTATGTATGATGGGAAGTATGTTCGCAGGATGTGACGAAGCTCCTGGAACCTTCGAATTATATCAGGGAAGAAAATACAAAGTTTACCGTGGTATGGGTTCTCTTGCAGCTATGGAAAACGGAAGCAAAGACCGTTACTTCCAGGAAGGTGCTAAGAAACTTGTTCCGGAAGGTGTTGAAGGACGTGTGGCTTACAAGGGAAGTCTTGAAGATACCGTATTCCAGTTAATCGGTGGTATCCGTTCCGGTATGGGTTACTGCGGATGTCCTACTATTCCAGAATTACAGGAAAGAGGCCGTTTCGTTAAGATTACTGCTGCTTCCTTAAAGGAAAGTCATCCACATGACATTCATATCACAAAAGAAGCACCAAACTACAGTATTGATGACAAATAAGTTTTTCACCAAGAGAAACAATTTTATATGAGTCATCGTGGTACTCATATTATACAAAACAGGATTGAAAACTTTTCATTGAGTTTTCAATCCTGTTTTTTTCATTTAAAAATCTTTATTCAAAACTATCTTGCTGTTTTTGCATTATTACCATTTCCATTGGTTCCGGTTGTTGCATCATCCACAGCATCTTTAATTCCGGTTCCGGCATCATCTACTGCATCATCCACACCATCTACAATATCTTCTGCACCATCTACTACTCCGTCTGTCACATCATTTACCACACCGTCGCCATTATCTCCATTGTTTGTGGTATTGTCACGATTATTCTTGTCATTTGTGTTATTCTTATTGTCTGTGTCATTCTTATTGGTAGTATTGTTACTTCCTGCTCCGTTTTCCGTGGTATTTTCCTCATTTCCATTTCTATTACCACAGGCTGCCATACTGCCAAAGAGGCACACTACCATCATGGTCAACACCAGTTTTCTTAATTTCTTCATGTTCAATATCTCCTTTTTATTGATTTCAAGTTTATTGTTTCCAACCTATCCTTTTCTATGCATCTTCTGTGTGGATTTTCTACTTTCTCATCTTTGGTTCAAATATCAGGGATGCCAGATAGGCAAATACCAATGCAGCAGAGATTCCTACCGCCGTTGCCGTAAATCCACCCATGAAGATTCCGATAAATCCATTGGTATCAACTGCTTCCTTAATTCCCTTAAACAGCGTATTGCCAAAGCCTAACAATGGCACCGATGCTCCCGCTCCTGCAAATTCCACGAAAGGCGGATATACACCGATCGCTCCCAAAACAGCTCCGGAACATACCAATAGCACCATAATCCGTCCCGGCTGCATTTTCGTCTTTTCCATTAAAATCTGGCAGAGGGAACATATCAGGCCTCCTACCCAGAATGCATTCACATAATCCATGTGTTCTTTTCCTTTCTTCCATCATTCTTATCAAAACTATTATTACTTTTTATTATCTACCAGGCTTTTGTTACGGCACATACTCAAGCATTACTCCATGGGCAATTCCCGGTACATTTTTCCCTTCGTTATAACTTACTGTGGAAAGCAATGCTCCGGTTGGCACAAATAACACCTTTTTCCATTCCCCTGAAATAATCTTCGGAAGATAATAGGCAGATAAAACAGAAGCACTGCAGCCACAGCCACTTCCGCCAGCATCCGTATCCTGTTCTTTTGCATCAAAAATTTCGATTCCGCAATCTGAATGATTGTTCTCGATGTCATAGCCCTTTTTCTTTAGCAAATCAAATAGGATTTCCTGTCCGACAGTTCCTAAATCCCCTGTTATAATACGGTCATATTCTTCCGGCCTGCTTCCAAAATCCATAAAATGTGCTGCTATGGTATCTGCTGCTGCCGGAGCCATCGCTGCTCCCATATTTAAGGAATCATGAATTCCATAGTCCACAATTTTTCCGGTGGTGATTCCACTGATTTTTACATGAGTCCGTTGGGTGGACAATACATAGGCACCACTTCCGGTAACCGTCCAGGTAGCCGACATGGGACGCTGATTCCCATATTCCAGCGGAAATCGGAACTGTTTCTCCGCGCTGGCAAAATGACTGGATGTAATCGTCAGGACATTTTCTGCAAATCCTGCCGCCACGCACATTGCTCCAAGTGACATGGATTCCCCTGCCGTAGAGCAGGCTCCATACACACCAAACAGCGGAATTTCAAAGTCGAGAAGTCCAAAGGATGTTGCTATAGTCTGACCCAACAGGTCTCCTGCAAAAATATAACGGATTTCTTCCGGCGTAAGCCCAGATTTTCCCAATGCCAGGGTTGCTGCTTCCTTCTGCAAGGTACTTTCTGCTTCCTCCCATGACTCACATCCAAATTTGTCATCATTTCCAATCACATCAAAATACTCTCCCAGTGGTCCTTCTCCTTCTTTCTTTCCGACCACTGATGCCGAATTTAAAATAAAAGGAGTCTTCGCAAAGCGAAGACTCTGTTTTCCCTTTACCTCAGACATGTCATCACTCCTTTTTGTGATTAGCATGTCCAGGTTCTGGCATTTTATGTATTTTTCAGAAATTTTTCATGTTTCTTTTCTTTACTTCTATCTACGGTTATGCTGTAATAAATCCATGGCAGCAATTAATTTCAACATTTTTCAATATTTCCATTGAACTTTTTGAGAAAGGAGAAACTGACATCTATAATAAACTATTATCTCATTATAAGAATCTTACGGAGCAAATCTCTGCCATTCAGGATGAACTTTCCACTCTGCCACCCGGCACTCTTTATTGTACCCACAATGGCAACTATACCAAGTGGTATCATCAACTTCTATCCCAACAGTTTTATATTCCCAAGAAAGAGAAAAATTTTGCTCAAGTCATGGCCCGGAAAAAATATTTAGAACTAAAACTGCAGTCCCTCTCTTTTGAGCGACAGACAATCCGCACCTGTATTGACACCCTTGCCTCACATCCTTCTAAAATTGAAACTCTTTTTCAAGAATCTTCTCCCTATTGTGAATTATTTCACACTGTCCTCCAACCCATTTCCACAGAATTAAATCAATGGATGAATGCTGATTTTGAATACAATATCAAATACCCGGAACAACGGATTCACAAATCTGCTTCCGGTCTGATGGTCCGTTCCAAATCAGAAGCACTGATTGCAACACTGCTCTCACATAACCGTATTCCTTTTCGTTATGAATGTGCACTGTGTTTAGGCGAAACTACCCTGCACCCTGATTTCACGCTTCGTCATCCTAAAACAGGAGCATTTTATTACTGGGAGCATTTTGGTCTGATGGATTTTCCTTCTTATCGAAAGAATGTCTTTTCCAAGCTTCAGCTTTACACCGCACATAACATTATCCCATCCATTCAATTAATTACTACTTATGAAACAAGTGAGCATCCCTTTGATTCTGCTTATGCCGAGCAATTAATTCATTACTATTTTGGGGATTAGCGGGAAGCTGACTTTGTGAATTTGTTTTTCTTCTCCTTTTGGGCAAAACTCTCTTGTTTCTCAACGATTTTGCCCAATTTACCGCGGGACACGGCTCCTCTTCCTTGATAAAGTCTTGCTTTTCTACTTCTTTTGGGCAAAACACTCTTATTTCACAATGATTTTGCCCAATTTACCGCGGGACACGGCTCCTCTTCCTTGGTGAAGTCTCTCTTTTCTACTTCTTTTGGGCAAAATTCTCTTGTTCCTCAACGATTTTGCCCAATTTACCGCGGGACACGACTCCTCTTCCTTGATAAAGTCTTGCTTTTCTACTTCTTTTGGGCAAAATTCTCTTGTTTTTGAACGATTTTGCCCAATTTACCTCGCTATCAGCTGATATATCCAGTATATGACCCCAAGTAGCCAGCTTGTAAAGATTCCATAAAGGATTACCGGACCCGCAATGGTAAAAATTTTGCAGCCAATACCAAAGACCTGACCTTCCTTTTTGAATTCGATGGCAGGAACCGCCACTGAATTGGCAAATCCGGTGATTGGAACGAGGGCTCCTGCCCCGCCAAATTTTGCAATTGATGGATAAATATTAAGACCGGTAAGAATTACGCTCATGAGGACAAGGATCATACTGCACCAGCCGCCGGAAGTATCTTTATCCAGTCCTGCGTTCTGTGCAATATTTAAAATCACCTGGCCAATACAACAAATAATTCCGCCGGTCACAAATGCTTTTAACATTTTCAGGGCAAGATTATGCGTTGGTGTTACCTGCTTTACATATTCGTTATATGCCTGGTTTCTTTCCGCAACATCCTGCTCCTGTACTGTTTTATTCAGATTTTCATTTTTTTGCCGCATATCTTTTTCTGATTCACTTTTTGCCATGCTAAAACCTTCCTAAATAATATAATATTTTTCTCTTAGTATGGCAAAACTTGTTTCTTTTATACATACACCGGCAGCTTCTTACGGATGCCCGGCAGTTCCTTATGAATGTCAGTCAACCAATATACGATTTAAGATTTCATCTTCTCTCACCAGACGCTTTGCTTCTTCCCGGTATTTTTCTTCGTGAAGGTAAGTGTGACGGAATGGCTTAATAGACGGTGCCAAATCAATTGCCGCAAGGAAATCGCTCTTTTTCATCTGAAGTGTTGCTGCAAAATCAAAAAATCCGGTCTCTTCCAATACGGTCTGTACCCGCACATATCTGTGATTGTGCACCTTGCTCATGATATAGGTTGCAATACCGACCTGAATACCGTGTAACTGTGGCACTTCCAATAATTTGTCCAGTGCATGGGAAATCAGGTGCTCGCTTCCACTGGTCGGTGCGCTGCTTCCGGCTATTTCATTGGCAATTCCGCTCATGGCTAGAGAATCCACCAGTTCTTTTAAAAACAATTCATCCTTGATGCTCTGATATGGAGTCCGGACAAAACTGTTCACCGCTTTCTTCGCTATCATAACCGCAAAATCATTTACCGTAGAGTAACCACATTTTTCCTCATAAATCCAGTCATATAATGCTGTGATTTTTGAAATCATATCTCCGATACCGGAATAAATAAATTTTTCTGGTGCCGTGCGGATAATCTGCGTATCCACCACAATGCCATAAGCCAGTTTTGCCGGAACCGAAGTTCTCTTGCCATGCACCAAAAGGGATGCACTGGCACTGGAAAATCCATCACTGGAACTGGAGGTCGGTACGCTGATAAATGGAATATTTCTTAAAAATGCGGCATATTTTCCGGCATCGATTACTTTTCCGCCACCAATTGAAATAACTGCCTGCGTTTTATTCGGCATGGAAAATGCAAGCGTTATAATATCATCAATATCAACGGTATCCAGTTCGCTATACTCCAATACTGTAATTTCTTCTTTTTTCAGTGATTCCATTACAGTCTCACCAAACATATCAATCAAACCATTTCCAAGGAAAATAACTACCTGCTTTAGACCTTCTCCCTTTAAATAACTTCCCAGTTGATTTAACGTGCCATTTCCGACTTTCAGAATTGCCGGAACTGAAATTGCTTTTCCTGTCTGCATATTTATTTCTCCTCTTTTCTATCTCAACTTCTTAGATTTCTCAAACTTTTGAAATACTCTGACTCTTATTATATGTATTCTATGCCATAATATCAAGCTCGCCCTACAGAACCTGTCACTAACAGCTTCTTACGGATTCTTTACGAAACAAAGAATGTGCCTTGGCACATTCCCGCGCCTGCGGCGGTCGCTTGCGACATC
>OHBE01000508.1_pt1 | contig 43574 bp, 45 predicted proteins | sample 1577231 | NCBI WGS metagenome assembly OHBE01 (sample SAMEA3541506, study PRJEB24748) | human gut metagenome | biome: human gut; feature: human-associated habitat; material: faeces | place: China | collected 2012 | reverse complement strand
TTTTTTAAGTTCTTTTTGCAAATGAAGTTTTTGTTGTATGTATCTACGATACATTTACTTTTGCTTGTTTACAAGCAAAAGTATGAGATTTCTCCATTCCGCTTCGCTACAGTCGAAATGACGTATAAGACAAATACTTTTGTTTAAGAGCAAGACGTTAAAAGCAAACAAATTCCAAAAATTATTGTAAAAATTGCATAGAAAATAAAATAACTCACGTCATAGTACTTTGCGAAGAGATGTCCCCAATACGTCATCTCGACCGAAATGAGTGAAACGAATGAAGTGGAGAGATCTCATAAAGCCTAGTGATTATATATGTAATGATTGTAGTTGACTATACTTTAATAAAAAAATGAGATTTCCACGGTCGATTGTACTCAAATCAAAGATTTGAACAATCTTTGTGTCAGACCTACTATTGCTTTTAAACAAGCAAAGTTAGGGATAGATTCATCTCGCTAACGCTTCAGTCAAAACGACGTATCAAAGAAGAATCTTTGTTTAATGGCTAGATGTTAAAAGGAAATAAACTTTAAAAATAAAAAATGACTAAAAAACAATAAAATTTCTACAGTCAGGTGTACTAAATTTAAAGAAATTAGAAATTTATTTATCATTCTTCTTTTTGATTATGATTATTTGTTTTTATTGCAGGGTATATTTTTATCAAAATTTATAAGGAGAGAGAAATATGAAAAAGAAAATTATAGCGCTGGGATCAGTGTTAATATTAGTTTTTGGGATTTTTATTTTTAAAAACTTTTATATGAATGATAAAAATGTTAAAAATGAAAATTCCGGAAGTAACAGTGTTACTGAAAAAAAATCTGCAAACAATGATTCCAAAAAAGACTCAAATTCAAAAGAATCTGATTCAAAAAAATCAAATTCAGATGAAAAACTCACTTTAGAAAACTTAAAAAGTCAAAAGAAAGTTATGGTTTTAGACTTCAGTCAAAATGGCTGACACGCTTGTGCTGTTCAGCACCCGGTTTTGGAAAAACTGAGAGAAGAATATAAGGATAGAGTAATCATAAAAACTATTGACATCAGAAAACAAAGAGAATTTGCTTCACAATTTCCTATAAAAGCAACGCCTACATTATTTTACTTTAATGCGGACGGAACGCCTTTTAAAGCATCAGATGAATTGGCAAAGAAAATAAGTTATGTTGCTTATGAAGATAAAAAATCAGGTGAATTAAAATTTGGTGGTTCAGAAGGCGTTGTTAAATATGAAGAATTAAAGCAAGTTATTGAGGAGATGTTAAAAAATGTTAAGTAACTTAGAGAGTATTATCGGAGAAGGCTTGAAATCATTTAGTATTTTTGCACCGATTCTCGCATTGCTTGGAGGGATACTAACTTCAATTTCACCTTGTTCACTTGCATCAATTCCTTTAATTATCGGCTTTATGACCGGAACTAAAGAAGATGATACTAAAAGAGCATTTAAAACTTCCGTTGTATTTGCTATCGGAATGGCAATAACTTATACAACACTTGGAGTTTTAGCTGCACTGCTTAGTAAAATTTTTAATCAATCCGGACCGTTTTGGAATATATTTTTAGGAATTGTTATGATTTTAATGGCATTACAAACTTGGGAGGTAATAAATGTAGTTCCAAGTAAAATTTTGACAAATAAAAGCAAAAAGACAGGATATGTAGGTGCTTTAATTGTTGGAATAATGGCAGGGCTGTTTTCAAGTCCATGTTCAACACCGATTTTAGTTGCATTACTTGCGATTGTTGCTTCAAAAGGAAGTTTACTTTGGGGAGTATTACTATTCTTACTTTATTCAATAGGTAACAGTATTTTAGTTGTTGTTGCAGGAACAAGCGCAGGATTTGTCGGTAAAGTTATGTCAAATAAATCTTATGGAAAAATTTCAGATATTGTAAAAATTATTTTTGGAATAATTATTTTACTAATAGGAATATATTTCCTATATCTTGGATTTTAAAAAGTAAAAAATTAGAACTTAGTAGAAAAAACTGCTAGGTTCTTTTTTTATAGGACAATAAAAACTAATGTCACAATACTTTTAAAAGAAAGACTCCCAACATGTCATTCCAAATAGTAGTGAGCTTGTTAAAATTATGCTTGAAAAACAATATCAAATTATAGTAAAATATACTAAAGAATAATAATATAAAAGGAGGTATGAGTATGGAAAATTTATTAAGTGGTGTAGAAGATACATTATATATTCCTCTTGTAGCAAGAATATATGTGTCTGAAAAATTCCCGAAATTTTTTTATGATGAAAAAGCACTGTTTTTAAAGCAATATATTCCTAAGAATCTTATAGAAAAAAATGCTAATGAATATTTTCATATGGCAAGTGTGTGCAGACAAGATGTAATAGATAAAATGATAATAAAATTTCTTGAAGAAAACGAGCAAAGTAATGTTGTATTTTTAGGAGCCGGCTTAGAAACATCTTATAATCGCATTAATAATAAGACAGCTAAATTTTATCAAGTAGATTTACCTGATGTTATAGATATTAGAAAAAGAGTGCTTGGAAACTCAGAAAATGAAAAACTGATATTCGGAGATATGTTTGCTCTTGAATGGATAAAAGAAATAGATACTCAACTACCGACAATAATTGTTGTTTCAGGAGTATATCAATATTTTGATAAAGATAAAATTGTAGATATGATAAAAAAAATGAAGTCTATTTTTCCTAAAGGAGAATTGGTGTTTGATGCAACAAATTCCAAAGGGCTGGAAGTTGCGAATAAATATGTTAAAAAAACCGGAAATGTTAATGCTCAAATGTATTTTAGTATAGATAATCCTAATGAATTTGTAAAACTTACAGATACAAGACTGGTTGAATTTCAAGGTTTTTTTGAACGAGCATTAAAATCTTGTTCCGGTTTGAAAATAAAAACTAAAATATTTATGTATTTTGCAGATAAACTCCATAGGACATTTGTTGTTCATTTGAAGTTAAATTAGTATTAATTTTTTGCTTTAAAAATGAGATTATATCAAATAGGAGGATAATGTGAAATATTATGTTTATGGTATGGATTTTCGAGATTTTTTTCGAAAGATCTTTTTGCCTTGGATATTAAGTTTTATTATTGTTTTTTGCTTTGAAACTTTGCTGCTTTTTCGTTTTTTTGAATATTTTAAATCAAAGCAGCTTATTATTGGAATTTCTTTTTGGGTTATTGCACTACTGTTCGGAGTTTTTTTGGCTTTAGAGGGAATAGCAATTTTATCTTTTTTTCAGTATTTTAATAGACATAGAATTAAATTATTTTGCTTAGGAGTATTTGAAAAAAAGGTCGTAATTGAGAGTAATGGTGCAAAACAGGTTATTTTATTTGATGATATTTTAGAGGTTAAATATCATTCAGGTAGATATGCAGAAATACGAGGACTAAGAATAAAAGCTAATGAAATTAATATTGGAATTTCATGTCTAGGAGATAGACTTAATCTAAGTGAAAAAGAAGATGATGTTGAACAATTTGACCAATTTTTTAATACTTTTGAAGAGAAAACTGAACTTTTTCTTGAAGAGAACGGAAGTGAATATGGCAGAAATAATGAGTGTATTCGCTTGAAAAAAATTAAAAAATGAAATAAATAAATTGTAATTATGGAGGTAATATGAACAAAATTTTATTCCTAGGTATATTAATTTTATTTGGATTAGTATTTTTATATTTAATGTTTAATCCACCAAGAGCAAAAAAATATAATTTAAAAAGGTTAAACTTAAATGATGATAATAACTTAAATTCTGAAATTCTTGGAAAAGAGCTGTTTGTAGCAAAAAGTAGTAGAAAATTTATATTACCGACAGAATTTGATTTATGGACTGAAATTGTTCTTTTTGAACATTGCATTGTATTTAAAAGAAATAATAAAGAAAAGAAAGTATATTTTTCTGAAATATATGAAATAGAGCCAATGCTTATTAATTCATTTTTTGTAAAGGGTAAATATTTTGGTTATGTTTTTAAATGTAAAGACAATAGCAAAATTATTGTAAAAAGTAATGATATAGAAGACTTAGAATTATTTATGGAAAAACTTTTTGATCTTTTTCCTAAAGAAATGATAAGAGAAATTTAAAAGGAATTTGTCGATGTGTTTTTTTAACTTTATATGAAACTACAAGTGTCATAAAGCCGATATAGAAACATAGCTTAAAACTGGTATAATATAAGACAAAAATGAGATAAAACAAAAAGTTTGAGAAGGAAACTAAAATGAATCAATACTTGAAAGAAACTAAAATGCTGGATTTTTCAAATCCGAGCATTCAAAAATTAATAGAGATGAAATGTTGGAAAGAAAAAAATAAGTTTGACTGTCTTAAAGCTATTTATAATTTCGTAAGAGATGATATAGCATTTGGCTACAATGTGGATGACAACATTCCTGCTTCTAAAGTTCTTAAGGATGGATATGGTCAATGCAATACAAAAGGAACTCTTTTTATGGCATTGCTTCGTGCATGCGAAATTCCTTGCAGAATACATGGATTTACCATAGATAAACAACTACAAAAAGGTGCAATGAGTGGATTTGTTTATAAAAATGCACCAAAGAATATATTTCACAGTTGGGTTGAAGTGTATTTTGAAGATAAATGGTATGAACTGGAGGCTTTTATACTGGATAAAAAATATTTATACAAGTTGCAGAAACGATTTGCAAACTGCACAGGATTTTTTTGTGGATATGGTGTTGCGGTAAAGGATTTTCAGCATCCAATAATTGATTTTGACAGAAACAACACATATATACAAAGTGAGGGAATAACTAATGATTTTGGAGTGTATGATTCTCCGGATGAATTATTGAAAAATCATCATCAGGAGTTATCAGGCATCAAGACTTTTTTATACAGACATTTGGGAAGACATTTGATGAATTGGAATGTAAAGAACATAAGAAATTCCTAAATCTCAGTTTATTACAAAAATAACTAAATATAACTAATACAGAAACAGTAAATTGAAAAATATTTACTGTTTTTTTGTCTTTTAAATTCTATAATATGACAATTAATGTCATGTTGTGATATAATAGTCATAGGAGATGTTAAGAAATGAGAGATAGCAGACTATTTAGAATATTATATTATATTTTGGAAAAGGGAAAAGTTACAGCAAATGAACTTTCTGAAAAATTTGAAGTATCAGTAAGGACAATATATCGAGATATTGATGTGATTAGCTCTGCTGGAATCCCGATTTATGCCACACAGGGAAAAGGTGGAGGAATAGAGATAGCAGATGATTTTGTGTTAAAAAAATCTTTGCTTTCTGAAAAAGAACAGGAACAGATTTTAGTTGCATTAAAAGGTTTAGAGGGAATAAATAAACAATATGAAAATGAGCTATTAACAAAATTGTCTGCCATTTTCAAAATTAAAAATACGAATTGGATTGAGGTTGATTTTACAAATTGGCAAAGAGGTAATGAATATGACGAATTGTTTAATGATATAAAATCAGCAATTATAAATAAAAATATTATTAGATTTACATATTTTTCAAGCAATGAAAAAGAGACAAGTAGAGAAGTAAAGCCGATTAGACTCTTATTTAAGGGTTGGGATTGGTATGTTTATACCTTTTGTTTACTTCGAAACGAATTTCGATATTTTAAATTATCAAGGATTAGGGATTTAAAAATTCTTGATGAAAATTTTGAAGATAGTTATGAAGATGTTGTTCTAATAAAAAAAATGGAGTATAAGGATACTGTCCATGTTAAGTTAAAATTTGACAGAAAAGTAGCTTTTAGAGTTTATGATGAAATGGGAGATATTAAAGAAGATGAAGAAGGTAATTTATATGCAGAAATAGAGCTACCAAATGATTATAATCTTTATAATTATATTTTTTCTTTTGGAGAATCCGTAGAAGTTTTAGAGCCGATAGAAATTAGAAATAAAATTAGAGATATGATAAATAAAATGTCTAAAATATATAATATGACAAGAGGTGTCAGGTAATCTTTTGTATAATTAATATATAAGATACAAAGGAGGTTTGTTATGAAATACGAATGGAAGAAAAATGAAAAATATTTATACGGTGTTAAACAAAAACCAAAGTTGATTGATGTTCCAACTGCATATTATATTATGATTAAGGGAGAGGGTAATCCAAATGAGAGCGACTTTTCCAATAGGGTTTCTGCTTTGTACTCTCTTGCATATGGAATAAAGATGTTATTTAAAAATATGGAAAAAGAAGAATTGGAATATTCTGATTTTATTGTATTTCCACTTGAGGGAATTTGGGAGAAATCAGATGATGAGGAATTTGATAAGAATAAATTGAAATATACAATTATGATTAAACAACCTTATTTTATTACAAAGGAAATTTTTGAGTTAGCTTTTGAAAAAGTGAAAAAGAAAAAGCCAAACGAATTATATGATGAAGTAAGTTTTGATTGTATTGAAAGTAAAAAGGCAATTCAGATTTTGCATATTGGTAGTTTTGATACAGAGATTGAGTCCTTTGAAAAATTGGATAATTTTGCAAATGAAATGAATTTAGAGAGAAGTGAAAAACTTCATACAGAAATATACTTAAATAATAAAAATCGAACTGCAGAAGATAAACTTAAAACAATATTAAGATACAATGTGAAATAAGGAGGCTTATTATGGCTAGACCAACTACTAAAGAAGATTTGCTTATTAGCGCAAAAGAAAATTATGAAAAGTTAAATGAATTGATTTCTAAATTGTCAGAAAAAGAGCTGAATACTCCTTTTGACTTTTCTGCTGACGAAAAAAAGAAAGAAGCACATTGGAAAAGGGATAAAAATTTAAGAGATATTTTAATTCATCTATATGAATGGCATATGTTAATTTTAAATTGGGTAAATTCCAATCAAAATGGGGAAGAAAAGCCCTTTATACCAAAGCCTTATAATTGGAAAACCTATGGTGATATGAATGTAGAATTTTGGAAAAAACATCAAAATACACCTTTAGAAGAGGCAAAGAAAATGATTAATAAATCTCATAAGGATGTTTTAGTTTTGGCTGAAAAGTTTTCAAATGATGAATTGTTTTCTAAAAATATTTTTAAATGGGTTGGAGGGAGTACATTAGGTTCATATTTTGTAAGTGCCACTTCAAGTCATTATGATTGGGCGATTAAGAAACTTAAAGCACATCAAAAGAATTGTAAAAATTAATTCTAAATAGAAAAGGGATTAGGATGCATTTTGTAAAAGTAAAAGGAATATTATCTTCTAAAAACGGAATGAATTTGTTTCGAGGTTGTACACATGGCTGTATTTATTGCGATTCAAGAAGTAAATGCTATCAGATGAATCACAGTTTTGAAGATATTGAAGTAAAAGAAAATTCGATAGAGCTTTTGGAAGATAGACTTAAAAGAAAAAGAAAAAAATGTATGATTGGTATGGGGTCAATGACTGACCCCTACATTAATGAGGAATTAAAACTGAATTATACAAGACAAGCAATAGAAATAATAAATAAATATGGTTTTGGACTTACACTCATTACAAAGTCATCAAATATAATTAGGGATTTGGATTTGTTAAAAGAGATTAACTCCAAGATAAAATGTGTTGTTCAAATGACACTCACAACCTATGACGAAAGATTATGTAGGATAATTGAACCAAAAGGATTAACCTCTTAGGGACAGAGAAAATAAAAAACTTGGAAAGGAGGTAATTCTCATGTCAAATACAAAAAGAACAGGACAAACAGCCCTTTATGAGCGTTTAAGTCGAGATGATGAAATGCAGGGAGAAAGCAATTCCATCACTAATCAAAAGCAACTACTTGAAAGTTATGCGAAAAGAAACGGCTTTGTAAATATCTATCACTATACCGATGATGGAGTAAGCGGAACAACCTTTGATAGAGAGGGATTTCAGAAAATGATAAAAGCAGTAGAAGAAAACAAAGTATCTACTGTGATAGTAAAAGATATGAGTAGGTTTGGCAGAGATTACCTTAAAGTAGGCTTTTACACCGAAATACTTTTCAAAGAAAAGGGAGTAAGGTTTATCGCCATCAATAACGGAATAGATAGCGAAAAACAAGCAGAAAGCGACTTTACCCCATTTCTAAATATTATGAATGAATGGTATGCAAGAGATACCTCAAGAAAAATACAATCCATCTTTAGAGCAAGAATGGAAGAGGGTAAAAGAGTATCACAAAGCGTTCCATACGGCTATTATAGAAATCCTAAGAACAAACAGGAGTTACTTGTCGATAAAGAGAGTGCAAAGGTCGTAAAACGCATTTACAGGCTTGTAATAGAGGGATATGGAGTAACACATATAGCAGACATATTAACCAAAGATAAAGTCCTTATTCCGTCAGCCTATGCCCAAATACATTAGCCCGAAAATAACCATAGCTCAAAGAAAAGAGGAATAGAAGACCCGTATTTTTGGACACCGACCACAGTAGGTTATATTTTAGAAAAAAGAGAATATATGGGTCATACTGTACTTGGTAAAACAATATGCCTTGATTACAAAACTAAGAAACGCAGAAAGGCAAAAGAAGATGAACTCATTATCTTCAAAAACACCCATAAAGCCATCATTGACGAAGAAACATGGAATAACGCTCAAAGGTTAAGAAAAACAGTGAGAAGAAGTCCAAAGTACGGAACAACCTCACACCCCTTTACAGGACTTTTAATCTGTGCAGATTGTGGAGGTAAATTAAGTTACAGAGAGCCGGCAGAATATAAAGAAAAGAAATATGATTGTGATTATTGCTTTGTATGTCAACATTACAGACACAGAAAAGGCTCTTGCAGTATGCACTACATCAAGGTAAAAACAGTGAATGAAATTCTCCTAAAATCAATCAAAGAAATCACAGATTTTGCAAAAGAAGAAAAGCAAGAATTTCTAAAAGTGATGAACAAATTATCCGATGAAAAAAGGGAAGAAAAGTATCAAGATGATAAAACGAAATTAGAAAAATTATCTTCAAGAAATGAAGAACTAACAACCCTTATTACAAAGCTATATGAAGACCATGCACTTGGAAAAATTCCCGCAAAACACTTTGATAGATTATTTAATATCTATGACACGGAGCAACAAGAATTAGAAAAGCAAATACAGTATTTTGAAGATGAAATAGAAAGCTATCATCAGAGAAAAGTTGACACCGATAAATTCCTAAAGATGATAGAAAAATATACCGATATTGAAGAACTGACAGTCCCAATGATAAATGAGTATATAGAAAAAGTTGTAGTCCATGAAGCCACAGGGGGAAGAAAAGGAAAAGATAGAAAACAACAAGTTGATGTGTATTTTAACTTTATAGGCAACTGTCAAGTACCACAAAAAGCCGATATAGAAAAAATGGCTTAAAAATGGTATAATATTGTTAATTATTTAGAGAGAAAAATTAGAATTTGTACACAGGATGGATTAGACTAATGAATATACATGAATTTGGAAAAGGTAATGAACAAGCAATTCTGCTGATACATCCTTCTGTTGTAAGATGGGATTATTTTGAACATTTAATTCCGCTTCTCAAAAACAAATATCATCTGATTATTCCGGCTCTTCCCGGATATGATTCTGAGGATGAAAGTGACTTTACAAGCATTGAGAAGATCGCTGCCGAATTGAATGAGTGGCTTCAGGCTGAAGAGATTGCCGAATTGTATGCAGTATATGGGTGCTCGATGGGCGGCTCCGTTGCTTTAATGGTAACGCTTGGACAACTTATTCCAATCAGACACTGCATTATGGACGGAGGCATTACACCATATCAGCTACCATGGCTTGTCACACGCTTTATCGCCTTGAGAGACTATCTCATGATGATGCTGGGCAGGACAGGTGGAGTGCGCTTGCTTGAGAAGGCTTTTGCTACCGATGAATATTCGAAGGAAGATCTTCAATATGTTGCAGATGTTTTGAAGTGCTCCAGTAGAAAAACGTTATGGAGAACTTTTGACTCATGCAACAACTATAAGATTCCACAGCCCATTCCGAAGGTCGATACGCAAATGCATTACTGGTATGCCGATGGCGAAGAAAAGGAGCGAAAACTTGATATCGCCTACATGAATCAGCATTTTCCGCAAACAGAATTCAAGGTTTTGCCTAAACTGGGGCATGCAGGTCTTGTTTTACTGAAACCGGATTTATTTGTGACAATGATAAACGAATTGTTTTGAGACAGACAAATTGCAGTTTGTCGAAGTAAAACAATTAAATACAAGCTATAACATAGCAGTTCACGAAACAGTAAATCAAATCGGTTTACTGTTTTTTTTATTGCTCAAAATTAGAAAGAGAGGAAAAGAGAAAATGAAAAATATAGACAAAAAAATCTTAATGGCGGAAGAAGAAATCAAGCAGTTACAAAACAAAAGAAAGAAACTCATCAGTCAGCAGAAACAGGAAGAGCGAAAGAAAAGAGATAGACGTCTTTATGAAAAAGGAGCAGTCTTTGAAAGTATTTACCGAAAGCAAGGATTTTACCAAAGATGAATTCTATCAGCTAATCACATTCCCAAAAATCAAAGAAGAAGTCAATCAAAAAATCAGAAAAATCATAGAGAAAAGAGAACAAACGGAAGAAGAAAACATAGAAAATCAAGAGGAAGAAATGGAAACAGAGGAATAATCCCTTGTTTACAAGGGCGCATTTATACACCCTAAAGGGTGTATGCGTTCTCCGAAGGCTCTTGCAGAGAGCATATCAGCTAACGCTGATACAGGGGAGCTACACTCCCCTACGGGAATAAATTTCCTACCCCTTGTGTACTTACCAAAAGAAACCGGATAAAAAACAATCCGATTTTTTTAGTAAGTCTTATCCATCGCCACTGTATCCACATCAGAAAAAGAGAGGAGGTTTTAGCTATGGCGATATATCATCTTAGTATAAAGATTATCTCAAGAGGCAAAGGCAAAAGTGCGGTTGCAGCAGCTTCTTATCGAAGTGGCGAAAAGATAAAAAACGAATATGACGGCATAGTCCATGACTTTACAAGAAAAGGCGGAATAGCACATACAGAAATCCTATTACCACAAAACGCACCACAGGAATTTTCAGACAGAGGAACGCTATGGAACAGTGTAGAGAAAATAGAAAAAAGTAAAAACTCACAGCTTGCAAGAGAAATAGAAATCGCCTTACCCAAAGAATTAAACAGGGAAAAACAGATAGAACTTGTAAGAGAATATGTAAAAGAAAATTTTGTAAAAGTCGGTATGTGTGCCGATATTGCTTTGCACGATAAAAATGACGGGAATCCACACGCTCATATCCTATTAACTATGAGACCGTTAAATGAAGATAAAACATGGGGAGCAAAATCAAAAAAGGAATATATCCTTGATGAAAACGGAGAAAAAGTAAAACTCAAAAATGGCAATTACAAAACAAGGAAAATAAATACAGTCGATTGGAACGAGCAAGACAAAGCGGAAGAGTGGCGAAAGACATGGGCAGATATTACAAACAAATATCTTGAAGAAAATAGCATACAGGAAAAAGTAGACCATCGTTCCTATCAAAGACAGGGCATAGAAGAAATACCGACCATTCATTTAGGAGTATCAGCAAGTCAAATGGAGAAGAAAGGTATAGCCACCGACAGAGGAAATATCAATCGGGAAATCAGAAAACAGAATAGGCTATTACAAGAAATCAAGTTAAGAATAAAAGCCTTAATGAGATGGATAAGGGGAATTGGAAAAGAAGAAAAAGCAGAAACTGATAAACTCAAATCCACCCTCCCACCCAAAGAAAATTTGCTATCCGTTTTTGAAAATCTTATCCGTAAAAATGCAGATAACCATAATACAGATTTAGAAAAATACATCGAAAGCTATCAATTCTTAAAAGAGAAAAACATTATTTCCTTATCTGAACTGAAAGAAAGTATAGTTACTTTAAGAGATAAGAATTACAAGACCACAAGAGCCATTAAAGATACTGAAAAGAAAATAGATGGTAAAGTACAGCTTATTGACCAAGCCGAGAAATATTTGAAGTATAAGGACATCTACAAAGCCTATACGAAATTAAAGAAAATAAAACAGGAAGATTTTTATAATGAGCATACGGCGGAGCTTATTCTATTTGAAAGTGCAAGGAAACATCTCAAAGAGCATTTAGGGGAAAGTAAGACCTTAAATATATCCAAATGGAAATCGGAACTTACCACTTTGAAGAAAGATAAAAAGAGCCTATATAGTCAAATATTAGAAATACGAGAAGAAGTAGAGCATGCTGAAAAAGTTAAGACCTGTATAGAGCAGTTACAGGAACAAGAAAAACAACTATCACAGGTAAATAGGAATGAGTTAGACCTATAAAACTAAGTAAAAAAAGTATATAATATTAACTAGTGAAGACAAAAAATAAAATTTGAAGGAGGCGTTTACATTTGGGGAAAATAGAAATGCAAGAGAAAATAAAACCTGTTTTGAACGGCACTGCAGAAACTATGCTTCAAAGTTTTTATGCACGTGCAGAGTATTCACAGAGAAAGAAGCATAAATTCTATGATGCAAAAGCAGTAGAACTTGTAAATAAGATTGATTATGACTTTTCAACTGCAGCAAAAGATCGTACCATGAGTAGTGGTGTAATCGCACGCACACTCGTCTTTGACGAACTGGTCAAAGAATTTATTGGGCGAAACCCGACTGCTACAATAGTGAACATTGCCTGTGGACTGGACACAAGATTTTATCGTGTGGATAATGGTACTATCACTTGGTATAATCTGGATCTGCCTGATGTTATAAATCTCAGAGATCAGATTTTTTTAGAAAGCGGGAGAGTTTCATCTATCAGTGCGTCTGCTTTAGATCCAAATTGGTTCAAGGAAGTAAAAAACAGAGAGAATGTACTTTTTATTATAGAAGGACTGTCCATGTATCTCACTGCTGAAGAAAATGCCAAGATACTTTCTATCATTCATAAAAACTTTGACACCGCTACGGTCATAATGGAATGTATTGCAAAGATGTGGGTAAAACGAGAAGGGGTTGAAAAATCCATTCAGCAAACCGGAGCCAGATTCGTTTTCGGTGCAGACAGCTTTGATGATATAAAGAATATTGCTCAGGGGTTTCATAAGATTAAAGATGACAACATATTACGTGGTATGCGTGTTCTTATGCCTACATTAAAGCTAATCGACTGGCTTCCGATTGCGAGGAAGATCACGCAGAAGATTCTTGTTTTTAGTAAAGATTAAAGCAAACCACAGTTTGCATAACTAACAATTTAATAAAAACTAACACAGAACAGTAAATCATAAAAGGTTTACTGTTTTTTCTTTGTCTAAAATCGGAAAGGAGGACTTATGAAAGAAGAAAAAAGAGAAATACAAGCACCACCCAATAAACAGTTAATAATGGATATTGGAAAGACAAAATATACTGTAAACCTACATTTCAAACAAGGTACAGGAGAAACATACAAGGATAAAATACTGAAGTTAATCAAGAGAGAAACAGAAAAGATATAAATTTGTCAAAGAAATTTTGTTTATGTCCTTGACAAATCTTCCCAAATGTTTCTACTACAAAGGAAAGAGTTGAAACCTTGATTAAATTAAGAGAAGCAGGAATACCTACGGTAGTATGGATGACTCCGATTTTACCATATATTAATGATACAAAAGAAAATGTTATTGGCATTTTAAATTATTGCAAAGAGGCAAAGGTAAAAGGAATTCTCTGCTTTGGAATGGGACTTACCTTGCGAGAGGGAAATAGGGAATATTTTTATTCTAAACTAGATAAATACTTCCCATATCTTAAAGATAGATATATTAGAGAGTTTGGTAATTCTTATGTTATTAACAGTAAAAATAATTATAGATTAATGAAAATTTTTCGAGACTTCTGTGAAAACGAAAAAATTATGCATGATTATAATAAAATTTTTAGCTATTTAAATACATTTGAAGAAAAAGAAATATCTAAACAACTAAGTATTTTTGATTTGTAAAAAAATAGATTTTATGGAAGAATATTCTTTTTTAGAGTATTCTTTTTTTGTTGAAATAAGAATTAAAATTATTATATTTTTGTGGATGTATCTGCGATACATTCACTTTTGTTTGCAACAAAAGTGTGAGATCTTTCGACTACACTACGTTTCGCTCAAGATGATGTATAAGGAGAAATCTGCGATTAAGAGCTAGACGTTAAAAGTAAATAAACTTCAATTGTTTAAAAATTTATGAGAAGTAAAATGTTGTACGTCATAGCAACTATTAAAGTAATGCCCCCAACACGTCATCTTGAGCGTAGTGTAACGGAGTCAATCTATCCCTAACTTTGTTTACTTGTAAACAAAAGTAGGTCTTACGGAGTTATTGTATCTTTGATACAATGAATCTGTAGATTTCCTAAAGCCCCTTAACTATTAAATTTACAAAAATATTTCATATATCTAGTTTAGGATGTAAAAATAGAATTATAGATATTTCATTTGGGTAATATAGTAAAAAGAGGGTGATTATATGAATAAAAACAAATATCAAATGTTGGATTTTTTAGTAAAAGCATTTATAGCTGATTCGGATAATTATAAAAATATGGAAATTCCTGAAGATGAAACTCAAAAAAAGGTGATTTTACGTTCTCTTATGAATATCCGTATGCCTAGAAAAATGGATGATGAAGTTTTAAAAGTTCAAGATGAATATTTAAAACTTTGTGCAGAAGAAAAGGAAATTGTAGAGCTTAAGGATATTCCAATTATTAAAGATGTTTTTTCCATTTGGCAAGGAGATATTACAAGACTTAAGGTTGATGCAATAGTTAATGCAGCGAATTCAATAATGCTTGGCTGTTGGGCTCCAATGCATCTATGTATTGACAATCAAATACATACTTTTGCAGGAATACAACTAAGGGCAGAATGTAACGAAAAAATGCAGGAACTTAAGAAAAAATATGGTCAAGATTATGAACAGCCTACTGCTGTTCCGATGCTTACAGGTGCCTATAATCTACCTTCAAAAAAAGTAATTCATATAGTTGGTCCAATTGTTTATGGAGAGCTTACTAAAGAGCTTGAAAAAGAATTAGCTGACTGTTACGAAAAAACTTTGGATATGTGTTTAGAAAATGGACTTAAAAGTGTAGCATTTTGTTGTATATCAACAGGAGAATTTCGTTTTCCAAAAGAAAGAGCAGCAGAGATTGCAATTGATACAACTAAAAAGTGGTTTTTAGAACACCCTTTAGCTATGGATAGGATTATTTTTAATGTTTTCAAAGACGAAGATAAAAAATATTATGAAAAAATGATATAATACTAATGATTATACTATTTTAAAAAGGAGATAATTATGAGTTTTGATTTATTTGTCTTTGAAAAAAGAGAAGAGATAAAAACTTCTTTGGATGTATTTGCATATCAGGAGGAGTTCACAGAATATAAAGAAAATAAAGATTATGAATCTTTGGATGGCTGTTCTGATGTAATATCCTGTTGGGCTAAAAAGATGTTTGAAAAATTTCCACCAATAAGTGGAAAGTATGCTTTGCCTGATGAGATTACCTATGCAACAGAGGATTCAGAAAATCATTTGACTGATTATAGCTTAGGAAAGAATGGAGTATATTGTGCATTCTCATACAATGTTGAAGATGAGGCATTGGAATTTGTAAAAAGTATTGCAGATGAATATGGTGTAGGAATTTATAATCTTCAAAGCAATGATGCAATTTTTTGTAAAGGGATTGACATATTAAAATGTAGAACAGAAAGCATAGACGACTTCGAATGTGATTGGGAGAATGTTGAAAACTTTATTGAAACATTTAATGATATTGACCGAGTAAATGAAAATGGAGGACTAACATTCATTACCATTTGGTATGAAACTGATGGAAAACAAGGTAATTTTATCCAATGTACTCCATGTTATAAAAATAAGGGATTTTTTTCATCATTATTTAGTAAGAAAATTTCAAATGAAATAGATTCTTATATTTTTGAAATAGAAAAAAACGGCGGGGTATATCAAACATTTATAGAAGATAAAGCTGAACTTACAAAAGTTATAAAAGCATGGTGTATAGATAGAAAAGAACCCGATATAAGAGAATATAAAAGGATTTTAGATTTGTAGGTAAAATATGAAAGAAAATTATAATAAAACAGATGGATACAGAGAAAGTATTCAAATGGGACTTAAGGGATTAAAGACTGTTGGAAAGAATATATCAACTGATAGTAATACGGAAAGAGATAAGATAGAAAATTTAAAAAATGAAATAAAAAATGCAGATGCAATTGTAATAGGTGCTGGAGCGGGGCTTTCAACTTCAGCAGGATTTGTATATAGTGGAGAGAGATTTGAAAAGTATTTCTTTGATTTTATAAAAAAATTCGGTATAAGCGATATGTATTCAGGTGGGTTTTATCCATTTCCTGATAAAAAAACAGCTTGGGCTTGGTGGGCAAGAAATATATATTTTAACAGATATGTTGAAGCTCCAAAGCCTGTTTATAATGATTTGTTTTCTATTGTAAAGGATAAGGAATATTTTGTTATTACTACAAATGTAGATCATCAATTTCAAAGAGCTGGATTTGATAAAAAACGTCTTTTCTATACACAAGGAGATTTTGGTTTGTTTCAAAGTGTAAATCCGGAAAATCAAAATACTTATGATAATGAGAAATGGGTTATGAAGGCAATAGAAGTTCAAGGATTTAAGAAAAATTCAGGAGGCATTTTTGATGTTCCTGAAAATAGGGAAATATCAATGAAAATTCCTACAGAAATGATTCCTAAATGTCCTGCTGATGATTCGGATGTAACTATGAATCTTCGTGTTGACAGTTCCTTTGTTGAGGATGCAGGTTGGCATAGAGCCTCTAAGGCATATTCTGATTTTCTTGAAAAGTATAAAGATAAACATATACTATTTTTAGAGCTGGGTGTAGGAAATAATACACCTGTTATTATAAAATATCCTTTCTGGCAAATGGTAATAGAGAATAAAAATTCAGTTTATGCTTGTATTAATTATAAAGAAGCATTTTGTCCAACACAAATAAAAGACAGAAGTATTTGCATTGACGGAGATATTGGAGATGTGTTAGAGAAAATTATGGAATAATAAAAATATTTTACGAAAGAATATTCTTTTTAAGAGTATTCTTTTTTGTTAATGTATCTACGATACATTCACTTTTGTTTGCAACAAAAGTATGAGATTTCCGCAGTCGATTGTACCCAAATCAAAGATTTGGACAATCTTTGCGTCAGACCTACTATAGATTATTTACAAGTAAATAATCTAAGTTAGGGCTAGATTCATTTCACTTCGCTACAGTCGAAATGACGTATAAAGAAGAATGCTTTGTTTAGGAGCTTAACGTTAAGAGTAAACAAACTTCAAATTTTAAAATAAACTCTAATATGATTTTTAACTATCTTTTCAAAAGTTCTTATATGCCGATATAGCCTGTCTTTACAGGCGTTTTCGGCATTTTGTGTATCGAGAGATACTCACATAATTTCTTAAATCTGCTTGTGTTTTTGCCTTGAAAGGTAGTAAACGAAGTAGTAAAATATCTATTTCCCTTTAAGCCGTCAGCCTGAAAAATTCCGCCTGTGCACTATCAAATGTAGCATGTGCGTAATAGTTCAGGGTCATGGTAATGTTGGCATGTCCCATTAGATACTGTAAGGCTTTCGAATTCATTCCCGCATTTGCCATATTGGTGCAGAATGTGTGTCGCAGTGTATGGGGCGTTGTTACTGTCGGCAGAGGTTCCTTATGGCTCGAATTATACTTTTCTACAAGTTTACGAAACATAATATCATAGTTAATGCAATTTTGAGGTGTTTCGTTCCTTGTGAGAAAGAGGAAGCCTGTATAACCGTCAACCTTAAAAGTGCTTTTTCTTCGGCTTTGAATCACTCTCTGCAAGGCTTTAAGCACTCGGTCGCTCATGGGGATTTTGCGAATGCCGTTTTCCGTTTTCGGTGTTTCAACGCGATAGGACTTTTTACCGGAATACTGAAGCTGATGATCCACATTGATTGTCCGGTTCTCATGTAGACCTACCCATTGCCTGCGACGCTTTGATACCCTAAATGGCACTTACGCTCGGACTGTGGCTATAGGGGCGTATCATTATATATTTTGTGCTGTCATGGCTCGCAAGGTGCTACGCTTGCTTTACGGAAAAATGTTTCTCGCTCGGCTTCCGGGTAGGAAAGTGTCATGGCGCATTTTCCGCATAGTTAAAGCACAAAAGGAAAGTATCCGGTTTGCCCTATGATACGCCGCCGTTATCTTGCGGGTATGTTTGTCAAAGAACAGGCGGCAGATGATTCCTGCCTTGTCTGCGGAAAGGGGAACGCAGACAGCTACATTGTTAAATCTTGAAAATCAGGACAGCCTGCATAAGCTTTGAGCGAAGGCAATCTCGTATATCCTCATCTATGCCGTAATAGGTATTTCCCCGCTCATCACGGAGCTTTCTCATAGAAAGGTGTGCGATATAGCCAGCGTAATGTTGCACGACAATATTCATTGCCTGCGGCTCTCGTTTGGTTGCGACTATGATTACCGGATAAGGTAACAGGCCGTGTTCATCGTTTCCTGTTTTACCAACTTGGGTAAGTCATATGCATGTTCCTCCAAATAGCGTTTTAATAACTCAAAAGAGCTGGTACGCCGATACTGCACGGTACTTCTTGGAATCTGATAGAGTTCTGCAATTTCCGCATCACTCATATCAAAGAAGTAGTAGAGCAGGACGGCTCTGCGTTTTTCTTCCGGCAAGCTGTGGATCGCATCGGCAATCGTCTTTGCATCTCATTCTTTACCGCCTGCGAAAAAGGTTTGTTCTTCTTCACTGCCTGCAAAGAAATCTTCATGGGTATAAAGCTGATTTTCCTCTTTCGGTGTCAGGCCGGAAAAGTTAATTTCATGCTCCTGCCGCTTCCTAATGTCCCGATGGGCATTGATACTTTCATTTTTCAATGTTCGCTTGCAGAAGCCGTTAAATGCGCAGCGTATCTGCCATTCAGTCCGTTCAGGTTCATTCATGATATTCACCTCCTTTCGCAGCCGCGAAAGCGGGTAGAATTTCCCCTTTCGTAAACCCTCAACAACGGGCAGATGAAAACTGCCAAAAAAAAGCGAATATTTTTGAAAAAAAGTTTTTGCGGACGCAAAAAATCCCGACCGCATAAAGCAGCCGGGAACGGACATGAAAAGACTATTATATTGACAATATTTAACTGTTTATTGATATAGGCAAAGAAACATCCACTGAATAGAAACAGCCTTTTTTAATATGGAATTAGATTGATAGAAAATATATACGACGATACCTCCTTTGATGCCGCCAGGTCCTTAAAAAATGTTAACCTTAATACATCCTCTGTAATTCAATTTTTAAAAAGGAAAACAGCGGCTTTGATCTTTATTTCAAAACCGCTGTTAAGATAAGTCGATACTATTTTGAGCAAAACTATTTTGTTACTACAACAACGGTTTTTATTTCCCGTTAGAGTGGTAGATTTTGTTATTCTAATTGTTACTGTTACATCTGTATAAATCCACTTACAACGGCCGCTATACCAATTACAAGGCATATTAAGCCTGCAATAGTTATTCCCTTTCTTCCTTTTGACTTTCTGTTTACAAGAAAAAGAACAATCGCCAACATGATAAGTACAATTCCTATTCCCACACTAAACATATATAGTTCAGATGATATGCTTTCTAATCCATTATCTATTGCTGTTTCTATTGCTTTTTCCATCTACTCAACCTCCATAACTTCCACTTTTTTCATTAAAATGGCAGAAAACATTATCCCAATTAATATCATCACTGCCACGAATATATACATTGCTATCTTGCTTGAAGTTGTATTTGCAACGATATTACACATCAATGATGCAATGAGTACAGCTGAAACAATAGTGGTCGGAACAGATTTTTTTATAAACCCAATTCCTACAGCTATAATCCCTATACTTGCGGCGCTGAGTGACATAATGAGCGTAGTTTCAATTGCTTGAAACATAATAGAATATGTAAAATCTCCACTTACAAGATGTAAAAATTTTTCGCTCACACCGAATATAATAAAAATAAGAAAATTGCTTATAAACATTGCAATAACAGTAAAGACAAATACAATACAAAGTTTGGATAGCATGATTTTCTTCCTGTTTATAGGGTATGAAAAAAGTAAAATAGGGCGCTTCCCTGAATATTCCTCAATGATAATTTTTGAATATATAACAGCAGCCAATACACAAAATACCGTCATATTCAAAACACCGTACAAAGGAATAAGATTTTCATATCCCGAAAAAATTTTCATATCTGCATCATTTGTCTCTAACATAGGGGCATATGCGAAAAGGTATAGAAAGCCTAACATTATTACAGCAATAATAAGTGCGGAAATAACGTAAGTGCGAAAATTAGTTCTTCTTAATTCTAATCGAATGAGAGTTTTCATTTGTTCTCCCCTCCATTCATAATATCAATAAAATAGTCTTCAAGACCAGAGGGGCACTCTGCTTTGATTTTTGTCATTGAGACTTCTTTTACAATAGTTCCATTTACGATTACTCCGATTGTATCGGCTATATGCTCTATTTCCGTTAATATATGACTGGAAATCAATAAAGTCATGTTTTGATTTTTCACAAGTTCTATGAATAAATCTCGTATTTCTTTAATCCCCACAGGGTCAAGCCCGTTAATTGGTTCGTCTAAAATTAGCAACTTAGGCTTGTGAATAATCGCTCTTGCGATAGCAAGTCTTTGGCGCATACCTAAAGAAAAGGTGGAAACAGGTTGTTCATTTATGTTATTTAGACCTACACTTGACAATACAGAAGCTATATCGCTATTTGTTTTCCCCATATAAGCAAGATGAATTTTCAAATTTTCCATTGCCGATAGATGTTCATAAAAGATAGGTGTTTCAATAATTGTTCCAATTTCTGATAATATTTTGTTACGCTCAGAAGTTACACTCATACCTAAAACCTGTGCGTTGCCCATGGTTGGGGTAAGTAATCCAGATATTATCTTAAATAATGTTGTTTTTCCTGCCCCATTTGCACCTAAAAACCCGTAAATTGTTCCCTTTTCCACATGGATATTGCAATCTTTGAGGACTTCACGGCTAAGAAAAGTTTTCGTGATGTTTTCAGTTTTTACTGCTAAATTTATATTCATTTATTTTACTCTCCTTGAGGATACAGTCTATGTAGTAAATCTGTTGATTTTTGAATAATAGTATCAGTCAGCACATCTATTCCGATAGACATCATCATATTTTGTAAAAATTTCAAACGCAACAATAATTTATCAGCATTGCAACTAAAAACAGCAGGGTCGCACCATACATTTATTAATAGTAAAAAAACTTCCGCACATTCATCGGGGTAATCCGTGGCAAGTGAACCGTCTGATATGCCTTGCTTTATTATCTCTGAGATTAAATGTGAGTCTTTACAAACGCAGTCTTGCATATAAGCTAAAACAAATTCGGCACTTTTCATACGGGTATTCATCACATCATCTAAGTAGTGTGTCTCTTGACTATCAAGGTTTTTTTCCAAAATGGCTTGTAACTTTTCTTTTCCATTTAAGGAGTTCATTTCAGATAACCAGTTATTCATAGTTTCTTTGATAACTTGAGCTTTTTTTTCTGTAACAGCCTTAATAATTGCATCCTTGGACTGAAAATGATGATATATTGCTCCTTTTGATATTCCGGCAGTAGTGGCAATATCATTCATGCTTGTTTTGTCAAAGCCTTTTTCTAAAAATAATTTTGCCGAGACGGATAATATATCATCAATAGTTGATTGTGAGTTGTATTTTTTAGACATAGCAATCCTCCTAGTTAAAAACCGAACGGTCGGTTCTTAATTATTATATCTCTATTCGCTTATATTGTCAAGCTATAAAAGCAGCACGAAAAGCAAAGGGACATTCAATAAACGCATTAGCGAACGAGCTGAAAATATCTCCCCGATATTGCATCCATTGAGAACAGTGGACAGCACCCAAGCTTACAACTCTTTTATGAGCCTGTCATTCTTTTAGATATTTCGGTAGACACATTCTTTTTTTTCCAATGAGGAAACAGACAAATTAACGCAGAGCAGATGGCTTGATAGCCTGCTCGAAGTCAGCAACAAGGGATCCCGAATAGTTACCGCTACTGCAAAAGAGGTTAAGGAAATCGAAACAAAGGGCAATGAACGCCCCCACACAACTTAATATGAAATTTGAACTGAGAAGCATTGTAATCTTTTTGAGATTGCAGCGTTTTCTATTTGTGAAAGTTGGCAAAATTCTTTTCTTCCTCCGGCGCTTCATAAAAGATATATCCGATCAGGGCACAGTAGAAAAGTCGTTCCGATTTCGTCCAGAAATCCTCAGCGGCTTTTTCGCCGTCGCCTTTTCTTTTGCTGCATACGGTTTCAAGAATCAGGTCAAGAATTTCATCAATGCGATCACGATCAAGGCGTTTTGTGTTTATGAGGTGTCCATACTCGATATTGTCCTTGATAAGTTCCTCATAGATTTTGTATGCATCTTTTTCTTCCTTTCCATTCTTTTCCGGTAATGGCTGCTAACTCAAAGGAGAGGGGTCAGGGGAAAGGATAGGAATGGAATAGGTATTTAATCCATTTTTATTTATTTTTTCTTTTTTTGATAGATCAGTTTTTTGTATATCTTTATTTAATTGCATTGGATTTTCCGACGTCGGCTTATTCGATGTTGGATTTTCCAATACCGGACTTTGCGGCTGTTCATAAATAGTATAGGTAATGGCTGTCATTTTTCCTTTCTCATCTCTGCCTTGCGCCCTTTCGATATATCCAGCCTTTTCAAGCTCCAAGACGGCAGTACGAATGGCATCGATACTTTCTTTGTTGATATGGGAAAGTCCTGCAAGGGTATAGTCCCAGTTTTCCGGAAGTGAAAGCATCTGTGAGAGCAAGTCCTTTGCTTTTAGCGTCAGTTCTTTGTTTCGCAGGTGGTGATTGCTCATAACGGGTATAGCCCTTGTTTTTTTCTACTCTGAAAACTGCCATGCTGATACTCCTTTCATTTTTTATTTGTTACGCAGTTAAAGGGCGATTTTGAGGAAAAAGGTATATTACCCTTACTTTGTCAAAACCGCCCTCTGAAAGCTTTGTATTTCAAGCCCTTATTTACTTCTATTTCGTAACATGGGCATGAAAAAAGCGGCATCTTATGCTTCCTTTGACAGAAGCGAAAGATCACCGCTTTTAGATTTCCTATTTAATTTTGATTCCCACAACATGCCTTATGGCATCTGTGGTAAAATACCTTTATTCGCAAGAGTTTTTACAGCACATCAAGGTTCTTTCCTCAAAAGTAGTAAATTGGTAGTAAATTCAACTTGTACTCTTGCAAATATCCTTGTATTTCAAGGAGTTTGAGGGTTAATTATTAAAGTTTGAGAGAAATATTTAAAAAAATATAAAAGGTATCAAAAAAATTATTGAAAATTTTATATAAAAATAAAATACTTCACGTCATAGCTCTTTGTAAAGTAAAGCCCCCTAGACGTCATCTCGAGCGTAGTCGAGAGATCTCCTAAAGCCCTGTGCTTGCAAACAAAAGTAGTTCTGATGGAGTAATTGTGTTATTTGATACAATAGCCTCTGAAGACCTCATAAAGCCTCTTTGCTATTAAATTTATAAAAAATTTTTCATTTCATAAATATTTCATTTTCATTTCATAAATATTTCATAAATCTAGTTTAAAATAGCTACTGTAAAGAAAATACTTTAAAATTTAAAAATAAATTAAAGTATTTTTTTGCTGATTAATCTAAATATAGTTAAGGAGGAATGATAAATTTCTAATTACTTAGAATTTAATGGGGACATCCTAAAAATATAAAATAAATTTGAGAGAGGGGAGCTGAATAGGACAGTGGTAAAAAATGCGATAGCATATGTTTTAAGAAAAAAGAATAGAACTTTTATAGTTTTTATTATTTTGACAGTAGTGCTTTCTTGCTTATATGCATGTTTAAATATTTTGAAATCAGGTACTAGCCTGGAGAAGTCTTTATATAAATCTTCAAATTCATCTTCAACGATAGCCAAAAAAGATAGTCAAGGATATTTTGATAAGAATGAATTTAAAGGAATAAATGATATAAAGGAAATTGAAGAAGTTGTTTCTCAATATGAAGGTCTGGCAAGATTGTCAAATACAAATGCTGTAGATAGTGGGCAACAAATCACTAGAGATGATATTCCAAGCTATTTAAAAAATGTTGTTTCAATACAAGCTACAAGCAATGTAAAAAGAAATGTTTTGTTTAACAGTGGAGTTTTTGCAATAAAAGAGGGAAGAAATATTGAAAAAAATGATAAAGACAAAATATTAGTTCATGAAGAGTTTGCTGAAAAGAACAAGTTAAAAGTAGGCGATAAAATTAGTTTAGAGTTTGTAGATCCAAATCAAACTGACAAGAGTAATAAGAAATATGAATTTGAAATTGTTGGAATTTTTTCAGGAAAGAAACAGGAAAAACAAACTGGATTAACTTCAGATTTGAGTGAAAATACAATGTTTACAGATTATGATTCTGCACAAAAGGCATTAAATGTTGAAGGAAATAAACAACTAGTAAATAAGTTGACATTTTTCTCGGGAACTCCTGAAAATATGGACGAGGCGATAAATAAGGTTAAAAAACTTAATGTCGATTGGGAAAAATCTTATACAGTTGATAAAGAGGCAAATGCCTTTAAAGATGCTCTTGAGTCATTAAATGGTGTTAAACATATTATAAGAATAATGACTTTTGCAATTATGATTGGTGGTTCTGTAGTTCTTTCATTGATATTGATACTATGGTTAAGAGAAAGAATTTACGAAATTGGAATTTTATTATCCATTGGGGTAAGTAAGTTTAAAATTGTAACTCAATTTATAATGGAATTAATATTTATATCACTTCCGGCAATTCTGGTATCTTTGATATTTGGAAATCTGGTAGTAAATCAAATTATTGGTGGGTTGATTAGTTCAGAGGATACGACATCAATTACATCTAATTTTGTAAGTAATGGATATAATATGAACAATTTAATAACTTTTGCACAAAGTTATGGAGTTTTAGTGCTAATTATTGTTTTATCAGTAGTTTTTGCATCAGGATTGATTTTAGTTAAGAAACCGAAAGAAATTTTATCACAAATTAGTTAGGAGGAAGTAAATGAATATATTAGAAATCAAAAATGTAACATATAGTTATGCGAATTCAAAAGAAAAAGTTTTATCATTAATAAATCAAGGATTTGAACTTGGGAAATTTTATGCAATTATCGGGAAATCCGGAACAGGAAAGTCAACATTACTTTCATTGTTAGCCGGATTGGATAAACCGAATAGCGGAGAAATTTTGTTCAAAGATGAAAATATAGAGAAAGCAGGTTATAGTAATCACAGAAAAAATAACATATCTCTTGTATTCCAAAACTATAATCTTATAGATTATTTATCACCATTGGAAAATATCAGATTGGTAAATAGTAAAGCATCTGAGGATATATTACTTGAATTGGGACTTGATAGAACTCAAGTAAGAAGAAATGTAATGAAGCTTTCAGGTGGGCAACAACAAAGAGTTGCTATTGCAAGAGCTTTAGTATCAGAAGCACCGGTTATTTTAGCGGATGAACCTACAGGTAACTTGGATGAAACTACAGCCGGAGAAATAATAGAAGTATTGAAGAAATTGGCTAAAGAAAGAAATAAATGTGTAATAGTAGTAACTCATAGTAAAGAAGTTGCAAGTGCAGCTGATACAATACTGGAACTTAATAATAAAAGATTAAAAGAAGTAACAAAAAATAAGTAGGAGGTAAGCGATGTTAAAAAATGCTTTTGCGTACGTAACTAGAAAGAGTTTAAAATCGTTAATTATATTATTAATTATCTTATCAATGTCAGCACTTAGCTTGATAAGTTTATCTATAAAAGATGCTACTAATAAGGCATCAGAAGAAACTTTTGGAAACATTACAAACAGTTTTACAATGGAAATTAATAGAAGAGTAAATCAAGGTACTGCCAGAGGTGGTGGTAATGTAAGAGGTCAAGATATCAAAAAAATTGTTGATTCCGGACATGTGGATAATTTTGTTAAGAGAATTAACAGTGTTGCCAACTTGGACGACAACTTAGATATTGTAGAAGCACCGGGTGCTTCACGAAACGAATCTGCAGAAAGAGCTAAAAACTTCAAAAGAGCAGTTATGTTAACAGGTGTAAACAGTTCTCAAAAAGAGACAAAATTTGTTTCAGGTGCATATAAATTAGTTGAAGGTGAACATTTAACTAGTGAAGATAAAAATAAAATTTTAATGCATAAAGATTTAGCTGCAAAGAATAATTTGAAAGTTGGAGACAAAATCAAATTAAAATCAAATGTTTACGATGCGGATAATGAAAAGAAAGCAAATGAAACTGTTGAAGTAGAAATTAAAGGGCTTTTTGACGGACATGGAAAAAGTGCAGTAACTTATTCACAAGAACTTTATGAAAACACTTTAATTACAGATGTTCATACAGCAGCTAAAGTTTATGGAAATACTGAAGATACAGCAACATATCAAGATGCAACATTCTTTGTAAAAGGTAACAGAAATTTAGATCAAGTAATAAAAGATCTTAAAAAATTGGATATTAACTGGAGATCATATAATTTAATTAAGAGTTCTTCAAACTTCCCTGCATTACAAAAATCTATTTCCGGAATATATTCAATTGCAAATCAATTATTTGCAGGTTCTCTAATATTCGCAGGCATAGTAGTTACATTATTGTTATTCTTATGGATGAATGCCAGAAAGAAAGAAATTGCAGTATTGTTATCAATAGGAATTTCTAAAACTAAGATATTTGGACAATTTGCCATTGAGTTGCTTTTCGTTGCAATACCGGCATTTATAGGTTCATATTTCTTAGCAGGTTATACAGGAAAAATACTTGGAAACAGCATATTGAAGAAAGTTACAGGAAGTATTGCAAAACAAATTGCAAGACAGTCAGCATCAACAAAATTGGGTGGTGGAGCTGAGGTTGACGGATTTAATAAGACACTTACAAGTTTAGATGTTAATATTAATCCAAAAGCTCTCCTTTATGTAGTATTGTTTATGACAATAGTACTTGCAATCGCGTTAATAATATCTTCTTCAAATATTTTAAGAAAGAAACCAAAAGACTTATTAATCGATACAAAATAGTTTTTTTAAATATGGGGGTACTTCGTAATTGTTGTACGAGAACGAAAATTATCGGTGTATATACATCGATAATTTTCGCCTTTTATGGTATACTATATTTTGGGTAATATTTAATATAAATATGGCAAAATTTAGTTTTATATAAGAGGAGGACCTTATGAAAATACTTGTTGTTGAGGACGACCAATTTATCAGAGAGGGAATTTCTGAATATTTATCCGAATTCGGTTATGAGATTATTCAAGCAAAAGATGGGCAGGAAGCTCTAATAAATTTTAATAACAATGATATTAATTTGGTAATTTTAGATATTCAAATTCCATTTCTAAACGGATTGGAAGTCTTAAAAGAAATCAGAAAAAAAAGTAAATTACCTGTCCTCATGTTGACAGCATTTAATGATGAAGAATACAAAATAAATGCCTTTTCAAGTTTGGCAGATGGTTATATGGAAAAGCCGTTTTCGCTACCGGTTTTAAAAGCTAGGATTGATTCTTTGATTAAAAGGCATTATAGTGGTCAAGAAAAATTTGAATATAAAGATGCTGAAGTTAATTTCACAAGTTACACAGCCAAGTACAATGGCGAGGATGTGGATATAAATGCAAAAGAACTTGAAATATTAAAATATTTATTGGAAAATGAAGGACATGCTTTGACCAGAGCACAGATAATAGATAATGTGTGGAAAGAAACGGATGAAATTCCTTTTGATAGAGTTATAGATGTATATATAAAAGAATTGAGGAAAAAGCTGGGATTAGATTGTATTGTAACAATCAGGAACGTAGGTTATAAGCTGGAGAGAAAATGAAGAATTTAAAAATATTTCCAAAAATGTTTCTGCAGACATTTGGAATTCTTGGAACTGTAATTGTTTTAATACATTTGCTGGTATTTTTTATTTTCCCGAGAACTTACTTGGAAACGAGAAAGCAGGAGCTTTATGCAAAAGCGGATGAAATTTCCAATAGTATTCAAGGAAAAGATAGGAAATTTGTCGAACAGTCTTTGGAATTTTATTCTAAAAGTAGTGATATAAAAGCTCTCATAAAAGGACAAACCGGAGATGATGAACTGCAAGTTGGCGATGACCTTAATGTCAATTTAAAGAGCGGTAATAATTCTTTAATAATTGAAGAGAGAGAAATAGAATTAAAAAACGGAGAAAAAATATCTATACAGTTTATTTCCACTGCAGACATGAAAAAAGACGCAAAAGAATTGAGTTTTAAATTCTTACCATATTCATTATTTATATCTTTCATTTTTTCTATTATAGTTTCTCTTATCTATGCAAAGGCGATAACTAATAATATAAATGAAATAAAAAATGCTACAAAAAAGATGATGCGATTAGATAGAACGGCTTATTTGAAAATTAATTCTACTAATGAAGTCGGCGAATTAAAAGAACAGATTAACGATTTGTATAACACTCTTTTAAAATTGATAGATGACTTAGAACTTAAAAATGAAGAAATCATAAAACTTGAAAAACTAAAATATGATTTTTTCAGAGGTACATCTCATGAGCTAAAAACACCTCTTGCAAGTCTAAAAATAATATTGGAAAATATGAAATACAATATTGGAAAATATAAAAATAGAGATTTGTATATTGAAAATTGTATTGAAATAGTTGATCATTTGACAAGAAGCATTTCACAAATGTTATCAGTTTCTTCTTTTGAACATTTAAAAGACGATGAAGAAATAATAGTTGTTAATGATATATTGGAAGATGTATTGAAACAGTATATGTTACTTGCAAATCACAAAAACATAAAAGTCAATAATTATTTGAAAAATGAAAAAATCTATATAGGAATGACAGCTCTTAAAATTGTACTATCCAATTTGGTAAACAATGCAGTCAAATATTCTGATGAAGGCGGTGTAATAAACATCGGGACAAAAGATGATTGGCTTTATATTGAAAATTCCTACAAGGATAATAAAGATTTAGATATAAATAAAATATTTGAAATAAATTTCAACCTAAACAAAGAAAATAGTAATGGTTTAGGATTATACATTGTAAAAAACATCTTATTAAACTATGGAATAAAATACAAAGTAGAAAAAAACGAAATAGGAATTGTATTTTTAATTGAATTATCCGGTAATATGGATAAATAAATTTTTTGTATATAAGGAATCCTCCTGATTTGTGAAATAGAATTACACAGGAGGATTTATTTATATCAAAAAGTGCCTTTTTCATTTTAGCAAATTGTTTCGATTTACAAAACTCATTGATAAAGTTTTGAAAAAGATTATTGGTATTAAAATATTGACAAATTGTATAAATACATATATAATTATAGTGAAGTTTTCTACATATTAAAATATATAATTATGTTTAAATTAGATTAATTTGATTGTGTAAATTTTGATAAGAGTAGAAAAAATAATAAAATAACATTATCTATGATATTAGGAGGAAAAATGGGAAACTTATTGAAAGTTATTTCACAAAAAAGGCAAAATAGTAATAAAAAACCAAAGTGGAATATGAGAAAATTGTCCATAGGTTTGATTTCTTGTTTGCTTGGATTTAGTATGTTGATAAGTTCAACTACAAATGTATATGCAAAAGTTGCTTGGGGTACAGACGGCAAAGTGTATATGGGAGATTCAAACAAAGAAGTAGAAAATGCTAAAAAGAATATTAATGTTACAAAAACTCTTTCAGCAGATGGGAAAAGCATACATTGGAAAATAGAGTTTAATAAAAATCGTGAAAGTTGGACTACACCCTGGATTTTTGTTTTTTTGCCTGATGCCGTAAAAGCTCCAAAAGAAATTAAAAGATATAAAAATGGTATTTATCATGATACCGTTAAAATTGAAGATTTTAATGGAAGTCACAACAGATGGCATGCTGAAAAAGGAACTCAAGGATTTGAACAAGAGTGGACTAATTTTGTCCAAAGGACAGGTAATGACGGATCTATGGCAGAGCAAAATGCTTGGAAGGATCAAGGAAGATATTCTCGTTTAATTTATTCGAAAGAGGCGTCAGGAAAAACAGCATATACTTGGGAATTTGATACTGAAATTATCCCCGGAATAGATGTAGATGAAGCTGCAATATTAGCTGGTATCAATGCTTGGAATCACGGTTATCCTCGTGTTGTCGGTTATGGTCCACATGATACTGATGGAGATGGTGTTTCCGATGTTAAAGAAAATAAACTTGGAACAGATCCTACAAAAGTTGATAGTAAACCTAGTAAAGATAAAGTATATCCTCCTGTTGTTAATGATGGAAAGAAATATGTAAAAAAAGGAACTACTGTTTTATCTAATGAAATATTAGACAGAGTAACAGTTCCAAGAGAAGCCGGTGCTATTACAAAGGAAACAGGTAGTGTTCCTACTGAGCTTGGAGAAGGAACAGCTAAAGTCAAAGTAAAATACAGTGACGGTTCAGAAGCATTGGCAGATGTCCCTGTTGTTGTTTACGAAGCACCTGTTGCTCCGGATAAAAAAACAGAAGTTGGAGATACGGAACATTTAACTGCTGAAGAAAAGAAAGTGGTTGAAGATGCTATAAAGGCTAAAAATTCTAAATTGCCTGAAGGTACAACAGTAACTGTTGATGAAAAAGGTAAAGCTACAATTACATTACCTGACGGAACAACAGAAGAAATACCTGCAGAAAAATTGGTTGAGAAGAAAAAACCTAAAGAAAAAACTGCTACACCGACCGATGTTAAACAAGATTATGATGATAATATTGGTAAAGCGGTAATAACAGGTAAGGCACCTGCAAATTCAGAAGTTAAGTTAAAAAATAGCAATGGTGATGTAGTAGCGACTACAACTGCGAAACCTGATGGAACATTTTCAATTCCAATTCCAAATACAGTAAAAGATGGAGATAAAGTTACTGTTACTGCGACTGAAACAGGAAAGACAGAAAGTGAAAAGTCAAATGAAGTTGTTATAGATTTAAAAGATCCTTCAGCCCCTACTATAGAAGATGTATATGTAGGAGATAAAGAAGTTACTGTAAATCTTTCAAATGATGTAGAAGTTGGAGATAAAGTAAGAATTACTTTCCCAAATGGTAATCGTGTCGAAGTCGATATAACTGCTGAAATGATTGCTGCTAAAAAAGCTAAAGTAGGTATTCCGGAAGGTATAACTTTGAAGAAAGATGAACAGGTTACAGTTCAACTTATGGATAAAGCAGGAAATACGAGTGATGTTATTGTAACAAAAGTTAAAGAAAAAGAATTCGATAAAGAAAAGATAGCAAATATAGAAATAAAAACGCCGCCAACAAAGACAAAGTATACAGAAGGTGAAAAGTTTGATCCTGCAGGAATGGTAGTAACATTGACAGATGAAAACGGAAAGAAAGTTGATGTACCAGCAGAAAAATTTGCGGAATACGGAATAACAGTACCGACAGAAAACCTGACAAAAGATCAAACAAAAGTCGAAGTAAAAGTAAAAAATAAGAAGGCGGAACAACCAATCACAGTTAAAGAAAAAGAATTTGACAAAGAAAAGATAGCGAAGGTAGAAATAAAAACACCGCCAACAAGGACGAAATATACAGAAGGCGAAAAGTTTGATCCTGCAGGAATGATAGTAACATTGACAGATGAAAACGGAAAGAAAGTTGATGTACCGGCAGAAAAATTTGCGGAATATGGAATAACAGTACCGGCAGAAAACCTGACAAAAGATCAAACAAAGGTCGAAGTAAAGGTAAAAGACAAGAAGGCGGAACAACCTATCACAGTTACACCAAAGGTAAGTAAAACTGAAAAGCCTGTTATAAATAATGCAAAAGCAGGAGATAAAAAAATAACAGGTACTGCAGAGCCTGGAGCAACTTTGACAGTAACCACTCCGGAAGGGGTAAAAACTGTTGTAGCAGGGGCTGACGGAAAATGGGAAATTACTTTGGGAACCCCATTAGCTGAAGGCAATGTTATTAAAGCCGTTGCAAAAGTAAATGGCAAAGGGGCTAGTAATGAAGCTTCCATAACTGTTGGAAAGGCAAAACCAATAGCAGATCAAGTAACACCGGCTGTACCTAAGGAAAAGACACCGGTTGAAAATCCAACAAACTTAACAAAAGAAGAAAAAGAAATTGTTAAGAAAAAAGTGGAAAAAGCAAATAAAGGAAACTTTCCAAAAGGAACAAAGATTGAAATAGGAGCGGATGGAACAGCGACAATCACATATCCTGATAATTCACAAGATAAGATAAAGGGAAGTGATTTGGTTGTTAAGAAAAAAATAATTTCAAACAAACCGACAAATAAAAAACTTCCAAAAACTTCAATTACAGGAACAAGCTTGAGTGGAATAATTATTGGTTTAGCTGGAATTGGAATGTCTATATTAAAGAAAAAGAAGAGAGAAGATTAAGATTTTACTAAAAATAGAATATTTAGAGATAAAATAAATTATGAAATGTCTTAATTCAATAACTAAGGTTGAGGAATAATATCCTCAGCCTTTTGTTGTGCAAAAAAGTAGTGTATCAAAAATTTCTTTGAGATACACTACTTTTAAAAACATTAAAATTATTCTATTATTTCATAATTTTGTTTTAATAATTTTTTTCTTATTACTAAGTAGCAACAGATATGTGCTGTGGTTGTCAATGCCCATGAAATCGGATAAGAAATGTAAAGTGATTCCTGTGTTCTATAAATTTGAAATATAGTAAATATCCAAATTACTCTAAATAGACAAGCACCTGTCAAGGAAATCACCATTGGTAAAATGGAATATCCCATTCCTCTTAAAGAACCGACTGTTACGTCCATTAGTCCGCACAGTAGATAAGTTGCTGAAACAATTTTCATCCTGTTAAGTCCATACATAATAACTTCCGGATTATCAGTGAAAATTCCAAGTAGAATATTTCCCAAAGAATATGCACCAACCCCTAGCACAAGACCAACTACTGTAACAATTCCAAGACCTTGTAATAAAATTTTATCTATTCTATGATATTTTTTAGCTCCCATATTTTGACTTGTAAAACTCAATGTTGATTGATAAATTGAATTCATTGACATATATACAAAGCCTTCAATATTTATTGCTGCTGTATTTCCTGCAATAACCAGCTTTCCAAAGGTATTTATAGAAGATTGAATTAACACATTTGATATGCTAAATACAATACCTTGAAGTCCAGCTGGAAGTCCTATTCTTAAAATACTAATAACTTTATCTTTTTGTAATTTTATTTTTCTTAAATCCAGATGCATATAACCTACATTTTTTGTTAAAAATAATATCATCATAATAGCTGAAACATATTGAGAAATTATTGTTGCTATTGCTACTCCATCAACACTCATATTTAGTACTATAACAAAAAATAAATTTAAAAAAACATTTAAAATACCTGAAACTATTAAAAAGAAAAGAGGTCTTTTTGTATCTCCAATGGATCTTAAAAGTGCCGCTCCGAAATTATAAATGGCAGCTGCGGGACTTCCTAAGAAGATTATTCTCATATAAATTGCTGATAAATCAATAATTTCATCAGGTGTTCCCATTAGATGTAACATAGGTCTTGAAGCGATAAGTCCTACAAAAAGTAAAATTGTTCCAGAAATAATTGCAAGTCCAATTGCGTTGTGAACAGTATCGGATGCATTTTTATAGTCTCTTGCACCGCAATATTTTCCCATTGTTACACTGATTCCCATAGAAATTCCGATTAATAAACTTACGAGTAAATTTATTAGTGAAGAAGTCGCACCAACTCCTGCAAGTGCAGTACTTCCGGCGTAACGTCCAACAACTATTATATCTATTGTATTAAAAAGTAATTGAAAAATACTTGTAAAGATAATTGGAATTGAAAAGAATACCATTTTTTTCAAGGTCTTTCCATTTATCATATCTATTTCATTGCTTTTAACCATTATATCCTCCGTAAAAATATCTAAAATTATTCTAAAATCATAACATATATTCAAAAGTTTTGCAATAAAAAATATCGAGTTATTTTTTTGTATTTAATTTAGTGTATTTTGCTGATGTTCAATTATAATCAATTTATTATATGAATTAGATTTCGTTGGAAAATTTGTGTTTTCAGTCTATATGAAGTACATATGTGATATTAAGTTTTTTATTTAATGAGCAGTATGATAAAATTAAATTGTATCATATATAATTAGAAAAAAATTAATGAAAGTGATATAATAGAATAGAAAAGGAGAAATAGTACATAATTGTTGATAGTTATATGATAATGAGAAATGCTCAAAGTATCATAATTATTACAACACTAAAGTAAAAATTTGATTGGAATTTTATAAGGAGAATATATTATGAATAGTGGAATATCTATCGGTAAAGGTATTTTATGGGTACTCGTTTGGCTTGGATTTATGTTTATATATACTGTTCTTGATATTGTAATATGGAGAAAAATTGCTCCGAATTACAGTAGAATTTTGAATATAATAACTGTTGCATTGAGCATGGTTGTATTTTTTGTTTTATTGGAAAGAAAAGAGAATTTCAAATTTAATTTACTAGCAAATGTTTCTATTCAAGGAATTGTAATAGCTATATGTTGTTCAATATTATTCTATTTTCTTTCAGATAAAGGGTTAGATCCTATATTTGAAAGTATTTTTCCATCGAGTAAGGAAAATTATCAACAGACAATTCAATCAATAATTTCCTCACCTATTGTAAGTCTAATTGATTTTTGTATATTTGCACCTATTCTTGAAGAATTTTTAATGAGGGGATTTATACTCAATGGTTTATCCGTAAATTATGGAATTATTGTTGCTTTACTTATATCTTCAATACTATTTGCATTATTACACTTTAATATTGCTCAAATATTTCCTTCATTTATTTGTGGGATAATATTAGGTTTGATTTATTTATATACAGGTTCGATACTTTCTTGTATATTTGCTCATATGGGATATAATTTAATATCATATATTATGATAATTTTACCCATTTACAATAAGTAGATAGTTGTGATAATTTTATTATAAACAATAATCTTCTTTACTACATAAAAAATATCCGACATAAAAAATATTCCCAAGTCTTTAATTTGTTATAATCGACTTTGGGAATATTATTATACTATTTACTTTTATATTTAATTAACTTTTTTCGGAATGAAATCTTTTACTACATTCGAGTTGTTCATTTTTGTTTAGATTACATTTAAGTCCCTTTTATCTACTTTTGTTGAAATTACGTTTAAGTATCTTGTAAAAAATTTAATTAAATTTTCTATCATATAATAATGACGCATTTAAAATTACGAGTATTGAGCCTAGATTATGAACTATTGCACCAATCAACGGATTTAAAACTCCAAGTACTGATAAAATTACTGCTACAAAGTTAATTAAAAGTGATATTATAATATTGAATTTTATCGTCTTAACTGTTGCATTGGCAAGTTTTTTTAGGTAAACTATTTTTGAAACATCATGTCCCATTAACACAATATTAGCACTCTCGATTGAAATGTCGCTACCTGTTTTTCCCATTGCTACTGAAACATCTGCGAGTTTAAGAGCAGGAGCGTCGTTCATTCCGTCTCCAATCATACAGACAACATTATTTTCTTTTAAATTTTTTATGTTTTCAAATTTTTCTTCAGGAGAAAGCTCTGCTTTAACATTTGTAATTCCAACTTTTTCTGAAAAGTAATTAGCAGTTGAAAGATTATCTCCGGTTAATAGTAGTGGTTCAATACCAAAGTCTTTTAAATCATTAACCATATCTTTAGCATTTTCTCTTAGAGTATCTGATAATGTAACAATTGATAAGACTTCTTTTTCATCTCCAAAAAGAATTATATTCTTAGCTTCACTTGAGTATTTTTCGATTTTTTCTTTTATATTGTCTTTGACATTTATATTATTTTCTCTAAAGTATTTTTCATTTCCGCAAAAATATTTATTTCCTAAAATCTCTCCTTCAACTCCTCTTGCAATTTTCATTTTAAAATTTTCAACATTTTCTTTTTTTATATTTTTTTCATCTAAATATTCTGTTACTGATTTTGCAATAGGATGCTCGCTTTTTGATTCTAAACTTGAGATTAAGGACATTATTTTTTCATCGGAAAACTCTGAAAAATTTTCTATATCATTTACATTTAACTTTCCATAAGTTAAAGTTCCAGTTTTGTCAAAGGCTATTTTATTAACTTTTGCTAGTTTTTCAAGGGCATTAAATGTTTTTATTATAACACCATGTTTACTTGCTTGACCGATTGAAGCCATAACAGCAGTTGGAGTTGATAAGAATAGGGCACAAGGACAAAATACAACTAAAACCGTAACTGCTCTATTTATTGAAGTGTATAAATCAAAATTAGATAACATCATTATTGCAAAAGTTGCAATTGCAATTAAAAGTGCAGTCGGAACGAGTTTAACTGCAAGTCTGTCAATTACTGTTTGCATAGGAGTTTGTTCTTTTTCTGCTCTTTCAACCAAGTCGATAAATTTTTGTAAGGAAGAATTTTCAACATCTTTTGCTACAATGTCAATACTTCCAAAACAGTTCATAGAACCACAGAAGACTTCGTCTCCAACAGTTTTATCTACAGGTAAACTTTCTCCTGTTAGAATTGATTGATCAATAGAAGAAAAACCCTCTTTTATAATTCCATCAACTGAAATTATTTCCCCAGGCATAACTCTGATTATATCTCCATTTTCAATTTCTTCAATCGGAACTTCTTTAACAGTATAAGAATCATTAGTTTTAATAAGTTTCTTTGCTTTTTTTGGAGCGGAAGAAATTAAATCATTAAGACCTTTTTTGGCTCTGTCAACCGTATAGTCTTCCAAGAGTTCTCCAATTGCCATAAGAATTGCAATTTCAGCTGCCGCAAAATATTCTCCTACAAATACTGATGCAATTACTGCAATTGAGATTAAAAGTGAATTTTTTATTTTACATTTCATTAAGTTTTTAATAGCCCCAACTAAAAAAGGGAAAGCAGATATAACAATACTTATCCATACCGGTTTAAATGCAGTTTCTATCTTTAAAAGATTTAAGACAACATTTAGTATAAAAAACACTATTGAAATGATAGTAAAGTGTAAACCACTGAATAATTTTGAAATTTTATTTATCATAAGTCCTCCTTGATTTTTTCTGTTTATAATGCTACAATTAATTTAATAACGAACACTTTGTTTGATTTAATTGTATCACTATAGATATTATATATCAATAAGCAATTAATTAAAATAGTAATACTTTGAACATTTTTTTAAAAATGTATGGAGGATTTTATGAATAGACAACAAATTAAAACCAGAAAAGCAATTTTTATGGCTTTTACAGAGCTTTTATCCAAGAAAAATTATAATAAAATAACAGTCCAGGAAATAATAGACCTTGCAGATATAGGCAGAAGTACTTTTTATTCTCATTTTGAAACTAAAGATGACTTGTTAAAAGAAATTTGTCGTGAGTTGTTTGAACATATATTTTCTAATGATTTAAGTAGAGAATGTTCAAAAATTTTTGAAAATTCAAACAAAAATCCTAAAATTTTAATTACACATATACTTTATCATTTAAAGGAAAATAAGGAAGAGTTTATAAAGGTTTTAAGTTGTGAAAGTAATGACTTGTTTTTGGGATATTTCAAAACATATCTGTACAAAGTGATTGATGAATATATTTTTATCGATAATACAGGAGATGAAAAGTTTAAAAGATTTTTAAAAAATCATATTTGCTGTACATTTGTGGAAACAATAAAATGGTGGATAAAAAATCAAATGGAAGAAAGTCCTGAGCAAATTGCAGATTATTTTTTTAGAGTAGTAGATCCTATAATTTAGTATATAATCGTTTGAGAAATTAGCTAAAATATGATAAAATAAATACGACTTTGCGTATTATGATAAATTAATATTCGTTTTATCATAATTATATATTGAATATCAGGGGGAAATTATGAAGTGTATAATGTTTGATATGGACGGAACTTTAATTGATTCTATTGGTGGATGGTTTGGAAGTTGTTCATATTTTCTTAAAGAGATGAATTTAGAAGAAACAGATGAACTAAAAGAAATGTTTAAAGGAAAAAAACTTTATGCAAGAGGAATTGCAATAGGAAAATATTATAATCTCGATTTAACTCCGGATGAAATTTATGCCAAAAATTTAAAATATGTGAAAGAGGGATACGACGAAATTTACGGAGCAAAAGATAATGTGATGAATGCTCTGGATTATCTTAAAGAAAAAGGTTATAAGATTTCTTTGAATACTGCTACAAATATTGGACTTTGTAAAAATTGCTTGGAAAGAACAGGACTTATGAAGTATTTTGACTATATTCAAACTTGTGATGATTGTGGATATTTAAAAGACGATGAAAGATATTATGATTGGGCAATAAAAAAACATAATGAAGATGTTGATGATATTATATTCTTTGATGATACTGAAGCTCCATTAAAAACTGCAAGGAAAAGGGGAATTAAAACAGTTTTGGTTTATGAACCTTTGACAAATGGAGAGTATTTTGAAACTACAACAGATTTTGACTATAAAATGGATACAATTTCTGTTGAAAACTTGAAAAGAATAGGACTTTAAACAAAATTATAATGAAAAAAGAGCTATGTTGTGAAAATTTAACATAGCTCTTTTTGTCTAATCTTGATAATTCTCTAAATTATTTTAAATAATTATTAAACCATTCTAATATTTCTTTTAATCTTCTTATTCTATGCATTGGTTTACCACTTCTTGAAAGTTCATGATTTTCACCTTTGAACATAACAAGTCTTGCAGGTACATCATGATATTTTAATGCAGAGAACATTTGAATTCCCTCAGGTATCCAACATCTATAATCTTCATCTGAATGAATGAAAAGAGTAGGTGTTTGTGCTTTATTTGCATATTTAAGTGGGGAATGATACCATAATTTTTCATAATTATTCCATGGAGTTGCAGAAATTTGGTCATCAATGAAATAATATCCTATATCTGTAAGTAAAAATTCAGTAGTCATATTTGAAATTGAACGTTGTGAACAAGCAGCCTTAAATCTGTCTGTATGTCCGATTGCCCAATTAGTCATGAAACCACCGTAACTTCCACCCATAATTGCCAACTTTTCTTCATCAAGTGCAGGGTAGTTTTTAATTACAGCATCTGTAAATTTCATTAAGTCATCAAAATCAATTTCTCCATATTTTCCACGAATATCTGCAAATTCTTTTCCTCTACCGTCAGATCCTCTAGGATTTGTGAAAAATACAAAATATCCATTATTTGCTAAAAACTGCATTTCGTGATGGAATACTTTTCCGAAAACTGTCTTAGGGCCTCCGTGAACATGAAGTACACCGGGATATTTTTTGTTTGGATCATAGTCAACAGGTTTCATAACATATCCTATAAATCCAATTCCATCATTTGTAAAGTTGATTTCTTCAATTTCTGAAAGTGAATATTCTGTTGTATCATTGTGGAAAGAAATTCTATTTTCTTCTTCCATAGAAATTTCATAAATATCTTGCAAATTGGAATCTTTTAGTGCAACAGCATAAATTTTTCCATCTTTTGAAACGTCGATACAATCGATAGAACCTGATTTTTCATTTAATCTTTCAAGATTTCCATTTTTATCAATTCTATAAATATATGAACTGTTTACCTCAGTATTTATGAAGTACATAAATCCTTCTTTTACTAAAATACCTTTTCCACCTGTTAATCTCATATCTGTTCCGACAGAGTTATTCATACACATATCAAAATTGTCATTTACAATTTTTTCAAAAGATTTTTCTTTGATATTTATGATGTAGATATTTGAATTTTCATTTATACCATATTCTTTCATATCCGTTGCTACGGTTATAATATTTTCAGAATCAATAAAGTTTGCATAAGCAAAAGAATAATCTTTTGCTAAAAGGTCAACTGTTTTAGTTTTGATATCTAAAATTTTAACCTCATTTACAAGAGGCATTTTTCCCGTAAAAGTTGTGGCAATAAAAACAGCCTTAGTTTTATCTTCACTTAATTCCAAACCATAAATATCAGTGATATCATCACTTAATGGAATAAATTCAGAAGTCTTTTTGTTGAAATGATAAAGTCTGCTTCTATCTTCATTTGTAAAACCAATATTATTTCCCCAGAAAGGAATTTCAGTTGCAACTAAGTAATCCTTAGAATCATCATAAATTTTTTCTTTATTTTCTTTTTTATCTTCTTCTTTTTTAGATTCTTTTTCTATTTTTTCCAATTCTTTTGTTCTGTTGAAATTAGCTAAAACTAAAAATTCATCATCATTTATTTGTTTTATTGTATTTACCAAAGCAGGAACAGTAAAGTCTAAAACGGCTTCTCCACCGGAAGTACATATTTTGTAAAATTTAGTTGTATCAGACTCGTCTTTTTTGCCTTCTCTATCACCTGCAAAGAGAATAGAACCGTCTAAAAGTTCAATGAAAGAACTTTCCTTAGCACCATTAGTAAAAACAAAGGACTTTTTAGTTTCCAAATCCATTTTATAAATTCTATGCTCATAAGAATTTTTTTCTAAATTCATATTAGAAACACTATAGAATAGATTTTTTTCGTTTTTACTTAAATGTAAATTTCCCAAAAACTTAAAGTTTTTAAACTCATCAATTTTAATACTTTTCATATTGCCTCCTTAAACAACAATTTACAAGGATTATCTTATTGAAATTCCCTTGCAATTTGATTATACTACAAAAACAAAAAAATTACAAAAAATAATTTTTGATAAATACTACTTATATGATAAAATATTTATATTAAATGAAACTTAAAAAATGGAGGGAATATGAAAATAGGATTGGTTTCTTATGAGTTTAAGAATGGGGAAATTGAATATAATATTGAAAAAATAGAAAAGGCGATTATCTCTGCTAACGGAAAGGCGGATTTACTTTGTTTTGGAGAAACTTTTTTGCAAGGATTCGACTCTCTTTCTTGGAATTATGAAACAGACAAAGATGTTGCAATTACAAAAGATTCTCTTATAATGGAAAAATTAAAAAAACTTAGTGAAAAGTATAAAATTGACCTTGGTATTGGATATATTGAAAGAGAAAAAGAAAAGATTTATTCTTCTTTTGTAGTAATAGAAAAAGGAAAAATAATCCATAATTATAGAAGAATTACAAAAAATTGGAAAGAATATTCAATTACCGATGAGCATTATTGTGAAGGAGAGGCTTCAGAAACTTTTATCTATAAGAACAGAGAATTTAAAATTGCACTATGTGGAGATATGTGGATTTGCCCTGAAAAGTTTAAAACAAGTGGAATTTTACTTTGGCCTGTTTATTGTAATTTTACAAAAGATGAATGGAAAAATACTGAACAATATGATTACGCAGAGCAATCTAAATTGGCATCAGATAATGTGCTTTTGGTAAATTCAATAACAAAAGACGAGTCAATAAGCGTTGGTGGGGCATATTATTTTAAAAATGGAAAAATTGAAAAGAGTTTAGAGTTGGATAAAGAAGATGTTTTAATCGTTGAGATATAAAAAATATTCGGAAATTTAGAAAAAGAGCTGACTAGAGGTTTTAATCTCAAAATCTGTTCTTTTTGTTCTAAATAGATATTAATAAATCAACATTTATATACTTTCTTTAAATTCTGTTAATAATTCAATAAATTTTTTAGGTTTAAAAGCGTGAATTACATGATTACCAGAAACTTTTTTATATATAATTTGTGGGGCTAATGAAATTGCAAGTTTAGCATCATCTTCATCAAATGCTCCTACAAGTCCAAAATTTTCATATCTTTTCCAGTCAGCGTGAATAAGCATTATTGGACATTTTGTTTTTTTAAAGGCTTCTTCGTGGTTAATCCCATCATAAAATCTTCCATCAACAAAAGCTCTAGCAAAATCGGGATCAAACATAGACAATGATTTAATAAGTAGTCGTAAGCTATCTGGGAATCCTACTGCAATGGGTTTATTGGGGTATTTATTTTGAAATTTCTTTATCTTTCTTGATAGCCAATTGGCGAACCAATTTGGAATTTTTTTAATTCTCTTATCAGATGCGGGCATTTCCATATCTCTAAAATAATCCGCCAAATCTCTGTCTTCAATATTTCCAATTTTGTCAACAAGATGTTTTAATCCATTGTAAACAAATCTATCTTGTTCTTTAAATCTTGGCATCTCCGCAGAAAAGATTGGGGCATCCTCGAGAACAATTCCAGAAACATATTCAGGAATATTAACTGCACACCATAAGGCAAGAATACCCCCAGATGAATTTCCACTTATAATTACTTTTTCTTTTATTACATTTTCTATAAACATTTTTAAGTCTCCACCTACAATTTTCCAAGAATAATAACCCGGTGTCCAAGTAGATTTTCCATGTCCTCTTATATCTATAGAATAAACTTTAAAAATTTTAGATAAGGGTATTAGTACTTTTTTATAACTCTCCCACATTCCCATTTGAGCAGGAATTAGCAACAAACTTGGTCCGTTTTTGGGACCAACTACATAGTTAAGTTTAACAGTACCTGTGTCATAAGTTTTTTCTGAAAAACCAGCATTAATTAGCTTTTTATTTTCAAGTTTTCCAGATAAGTATTCATAAGGATTATTATAAGACATTTTATCCTCCTATCTTAAACAATCTGTATTAAGAAATCCATTAAGCATTAAACCTAGATATTTTCTAATACTATTTTTAAATTCATCATAATTATCGAATAAATCCATTGGATTATCTTGATATTGATTGAGATGTTTTATTACAATCGCATCAATATATAAAGATAAAGCATCCACAACTAATTCATGATCAATATCTTTTCTTAAGTTAAATATTTTAATAGAATTAGAGATTTGTATTTTTAATTTTTCATTTGATTTTTTGTGATATTGACTAAAAATATCCTTAATTTCTTTTTCAACTTCTTTGCTTGTTTCCTTAGAAGCCATATTTAAAAATTTAGTTTCATTAGGATATTTTTTTATTAAATTACATTTTTTATCCATAATACTAAAAATGTTATCGAAAAAATCATAATATGTCTTACATTCTAAATTCTGTGTCAATAAATCTACTGCATAATTAAGTAGGTATAAATAAAAATTCTTTTTATTATCAAAATAGTAAAATAATAAACCCTTAGAAATACCAGCTTCCTTAACTATTAAATCAGTTTTTGCCTCCACAAATGAAAACTC
>OHBE01000499.1_pt1 | contig 44151 bp, 39 predicted proteins | sample 1577231 | NCBI WGS metagenome assembly OHBE01 (sample SAMEA3541506, study PRJEB24748) | human gut metagenome | biome: human gut; feature: human-associated habitat; material: faeces | place: China | collected 2012 | reverse complement strand
CTTTATTAGGGATTAACTTGTTTGCCTCTTTTTGTTTTGTACATTTGTGTATTATTAATATTATAAATGTGATTTTGCCGTTTCTAAAAATATTTATATTTTTGTATAGTCTAATAAGAAATTTGTATTTTTGTGAAATGATTCATGTGTTTTATTTAATCGAATGGAAAAAGTATGGAAATAAAGGATCGAATTAAAATAATAATGGAAAAGGAGAACCTGACTCCTCGGGTATTTGCTGAAAATATAGGTATACAACAATCTACTCTTTCTCATATTTTAAATGATCGGAACAAACCGAGCTTGGAAGTTGTGATGAAGGTGCATCAGGCATACAGCTATGTTAATTTGGAATGGTTGCTTTATGGCAAGGGTGAGATGGTGGCTTCTTCTGAAGATGTTTCTATAGAAACTCCTGCCGGAAGAAAAGATTATCAGCGTTCTTTATTCGATGAGAATGCGATAAATCTGTCCGGAGATTCACTTGCCCAGGAAAATCGCAAGCAAAAGGCATTAGAAGACCTTAAAATTATTCATAAGGATATTGTGAAACAGGAAGTTAGGTATGTAGAAAAACCGATCAGAAAGATTACTGAAATAAGAATTTTTTTCGATGATAATACGTACGAAATCTTTAAACCTGAAAAATAATAAGTAAAATCGCTGGATTGAGTAAAATCCTCTATCTTTGCACACGGAAACACGAATTCATACTTTTATATCCATACATGAAAAAATTTATATTAGATCTGACAGTGACTGAGAATGTCAGACTGAATGACAATTATGTATTGTTGAAATTAACATCTCAGTCTCTACTGCCCGAAATGTTGCCCGGTCAATTTGCTGAACTCAGAGTCGATGGTTCACCCGCAACTTTTTTACGTCGTCCCATCTCTATTAATTTTGTCGATAAAGAGCGAAATGAAGTCTGGTTCTTAATCCAGTTGGTTGGAGAAGGAACAAGGCATTTAGCGCGGTTAAATACGGGAGATTTACTCAATGTTATTCTTCCATTAGGGAATACTTTTACAATGCCTCAGAAGCCCTCAGATAAGCTTCTGCTGATTGGTGGTGGGGTTGGTACGGCTCCTATGCTCTACTTAGGTGAACAATTGGCCGAAAAGGGACATAAACCAAATTTTTTGTTAGGAGCGCGTAGCCGGAAAGATCTGCTGCAACTGGAGGAGTTTGCTAGATATGGGAAGGTATATACCACTACAGAAGATGGTAGCCATGGAGAAAAAGGATATGTAACGCAACATCCTGTTTTAAACAAGATGAATTTTGAAAAAATTTACACATGTGGACCCAAGCCGATGATGATGGCAGTTGCAAAATATGCCCAAAATCACCGAATAGACTGCGAGGTGTCACTCGAAAATACAATGGCATGCGGGATCGGAGCCTGCTTATGCTGTGTAGAGAATACGACAGAAGGTCATTTATGTGTATGTACGGAAGGTCCTGTTTTTAATATAAATAAGTTATTATGGCAGATTTAAATGTAAATATTGGAGAATTGAAAATGAAGAGTCCGGTAATGACTGCATCCGGTACGTTTGGATATGGTGAAGAGTTCACAGATTTTATTGATATTGCGCGAATAGGAGGTATTGTTGTAAAAGGAACTACTCTTCACAAGCGTGAAGGAAACCTTTATCCACGTATGGTAGAGACCCCTTCGGGCATGTTAAATGCTGTAGGACTGCAAAATAAGGGAGTAGATTACTTTGTTGAACATATATATCCTCGTATTAAGGATGTACAAACCAATATAATTGTAAATGTATCCGGATCTGCCATCGAAGATTACGTGAAAACAGCGGAGATTCTGAATGAACTTGACAAGATTCCTGCTATTGAATTGAATATATCTTGCCCTAATGTGAAGCAAGGAGGTATGTCTTTTGGTGTGTCAGCAAAAGCTGCTTCTGAAGTCGTAAAAGCAGTGCGCTCTGCTTACAAAAAGACATTAATAGTAAAACTCTCTCCGAATGTAACAGATATTACGGAAATTGCTCGCGCAGCAGAAGAAAGTGGTGCCGATAGTATATCATTAATTAATACATTATTGGGTATGGCTATTGATGCGGAGCGTAAACGTCCTGTTTTATCGACTATAACAGGGGGATTGTCAGGGCCAGCTGTAAAACCTGTCGCTTTACGAATGGTTTGGCAAGTATCCAATGTAGTAAATATTCCTGTCATTGGAATGGGTGGGATTATGAATTGGAAAGATGCTGTAGAATTTATGCTTGCCGGTGCTTCTGCTGTCCAAATTGGTACAGCAAATTTTGTGGATCCGAGGGTGACAATCCAAGTGGAAGATGGTATAAATAATTACTTGGATAGACATGGATATAACTCAGTAAAAGAAATTATTGGTGCGCTTGAGGTGTGATTGAAAACAGATGATGGCTATTCGCTTATTTTTTAAATCATAATGTTCATTGAGCTTTATTGCTCTTTTTTATTTTATGGTGTAAAAACAGCTCATTATTCAATAAATAAAGGATGGAACCTTTCAAAAGGATGTGCCCTTTATTTATTGGATATTATTTTTTCAGATAGGAATTTGCCTGTAAAAAAGTCTCTATTTTTAATAAATTCAGATTATAAATATTTACATTTAGTTCGCTGCCATTTTGCCCATAATAGTTGATGCTTCTATTACACATTACGAATGGCAGCGCCGGCTCCAGTATCATGTATAATTCCATTAAAATTCAACCAATGTTCATTACCTCTTTATAGTGCTCGTACAAGATGGCTGCAATGACATTCAAATCTTTTCTTTAAAGAAGAAATTATATGCTTATTTTAATAAGTCCGGACGAAGCTTTTTAGTACGTTCTAAAGACTGCTGCAACTCCCATTCTTTAATTTTAGCTTCGTGACCGGATAGTAGGATGTCGGGTACTTTCCAACCTTTATAATCTGCCGGGCGGGTGTATACGGGCGCGGCCAGCAAGTTGTCTTGAAAAGAGTCCGAAAGAGCAGACTGTTCGTCAGAAATTACACCGGGAATGATGCGTACAATAGCGTCTGTCATCACGGCTGCGGCTAGTTCGCCGCCGGTCAAAACGTAGTCTCCGATACTTATTTCTTTAGTAATCAGATGCTCACGAATGCGATAGTCGATGCCTTTGAAATGTCCGCATAGAATAATAAGGTTTTCCGCTAAAGACAGGCTATTTGCCATAGGCTGATTGAACAACTCTCCGTCAGGCGTTGCAAAAATGACTTCATCGTAGCTACGTTCTTCTTTCAAAGCGTTGATACATCTTTCGATTGGTTCAATCTTCATCACCATTCCTGCAAATCCGCCAAAAGGATAATCATCTACTCGCCGATATTTATCTTTGGTATAATCCCGAAGGTTGTGAGTGTGAATCTCTGCAAGTCCTTTATCTTGTGCACGTTTCATGATTGAACAATTAAAGAAACCTTCAATCATTTCAGGCAATACGGTTATAATATCGATACGCATACTCTTTATTTTTTCGCAAAAATACAAATAATCAAAGATAAACCTGTATTTTTGCTTAAACAATCGAAGAAATATGGATATTAAGGAGAAAATAGCAGAGCTGCGTGCCGAACTTCATCGGCATAACTATAATTATTATGTATTAAATGCTCCGGAGATTTGCGATAAAGAATTCGACGACAAGATGCGTATGCTTCAGGAATTGGAGGAAGCCTATCCGGAATATATGGATGAAACTTCGCCTACCATGCGCGTGGGGAGTGATATTAATAAGAATTTTACGCAGGTATCCCACAAATATCCGATGTTGTCGTTGGCTAACACTTATTCGGAAACGGAAGTCGCTGATTTTTACGAACGTGTCCACAAGGCCTTGAACGAAGATTTTGAGATTTGTTGTGAAATGAAGTACGACGGAACTTCTATTTCTTTAACTTATGAAGATGGGAAATTGATTCGCGCTGTGACTCGTGGAGACGGAGAAAAAGGAGACGATGTGACCGATAATGTAAGAACAATACGTTCTGTTCCTCTCGTACTGCATGGCGATCATTATCCTTCATCTTTTGAGATTCGTGGAGAGATCTTGATGCCTTGGAAGGTATTTGAAGAACTGAATCGTGAAAAAGGAGCACGGGAAGAACCGTTGTTCGCCAATCCGAGAAATGCGGCTGCTGGGACGTTAAAGATGCAAAATTCTTCTACTGTTGCGTCACGAAAACTGGATGCTTACCTTTATTATCTTTTAGGAGACAATTTGCCTTGTGACGGACATTATGAGAATCTTCAGAAGGCTGCGGAGTGGGGTTTTAAAACTTCTGATCTGACAAGAAAATGCCATACTTTGCAGGAAGTATTCGATTTTATTAAATATTGGGATGTGGAACGCAAGAATTTACCGGTAGCCACGGATGGAATCGTCTTAAAAGTAAATAGCCTGAGACAGCAGAAAAATTTAGGTTTCACAGCAAAATCTCCTCGATGGGCCATCGCCTATAAATTCCAAGCAGAGCGTGCGCTGACGCGTCTCATTAAAGTAACTTATCAGGTAGGCAGAACGGGAGCGGTAACTCCGGTTGCTAATCTAGAGCCTGTACAGCTTTCCGGGACGACCGTAAAACGTGCTTCATTGCATAATGCGGATATTATCGAAGGACTTGATCTGCATATCGGAGATATGGTATATGTAGAGAAAGGAGGAGAAATCATTCCTAAAATAACCGGGGTAGATATAGATTCACGCAGTTTTATGCTGGGAGAAAAAGTACGGTTCATTACTTATTGTCCTGAGTGTGGAAGTAGATTAACGAGATATGAAGGTGAAGCTGCTCATTATTGCCCCAATGAAACGGCATGTGCTCCTCAGATAAAGGGGAAAATAGAACATTTTATCAGCCGCAAAGCGATGAATATAGATGGTTTAGGTCCTGAAACAGTAGATTTGTTTTATCGATTGGGGTTGATTCGGAATGCGGCAGACTTATATGATCTTACAGTCGAAAAGATTAAAGGACTCGACCGCATGGGGGAGAAATCTGCAGAAAATATCATTGCGGGAATTGCACAGAGTAAGAAAATTCCTTTCGAACGAGTGATTTTTGCATTGGGAATTCGATTTGTGGGTGAGACGGTAGCAAAGAAAATTGCAAGAGCTTTTAAGGATATTGATGAGTTGCGGCAAGCTACCTTTGAAAAATTGATAAGTATCGATGAAATCGGAGAAAAAATAGGGGAAAGCATTTTATTATACTTTGCAAATCAAGTCAATTTACGACTGATTGAACGGTTCAAAACAGCTGGGCTACAATTATGTCGGACAGAAGAGAATATTAAGGAATACACAAATAAACTTGCTGGAAAGTCCATTGTTATCAGCGGAATATTTACACACCATTCAAGAGATGAATATAAGGATTTAATAGAAAAGAATGGAGGAAAGAATGTCGGAAGTATTTCCGCTAAAACAAGTTTTGTACTTGCCGGAGAAAATATAGGACCTTCGAAATTAGAAAAAGCAAACAAAATAGGAATCCCTATCGTAAGTGAAGATGATTTTTTGAAACTAATTTCGTGAGATATGAAAAATATTCATACTTTTGTGGTTAAGATTATTAGGGATTATAATTAGGATTCATGATACAGACTAAATTGAAAGGAATGGGGGTAGCACTGATTACTCCTTTCAAAGAGGATGATAGTATTGATTATGACGCACTCATGCGCATGGTAGATTATCTATTGCAGAACAATGCAGATTTCTTGTGTGTGCTTGGAACTACGGCCGAAACTCCAACTTTGACAGAGAAAGAGAAAATAATAATCAAGAAAAAAGTTATTGAGCGTGTACATGGAAGGGTGCCGATTCTTTTAGGGGTGGGCGGTAATGATACGCGTGCAGTAGTAGAAGCTTTGAAAAACGATGATTATACTGGTGTTGACGCTATATTGTCTGTTGTCCCTTATTACAATAAACCTTCACAAGAAGGCATATATCAGCATTATAAAGCAATATCAGAGTCTACAAATCTTCCAATTGTTTTGTATAATGTACCAGGCCGTACAGGTGTTAATATGACAGCTGAAACAACTTTACGGATTGCTCGCGATTTTGAAAATGTGATTGCAATCAAAGAGGCTTCAGGAAATATTACTCAGATGGATGATATTATCAAAAATAAACCTGATAATTTTGATGTAATTTCCGGTGATGATGGCATTACTTTTCCGTTAATTACATTAGGGGCAGTTGGAGTAATTTCAGTTATAGGCAACGCTTTTCCACGTGAATTTAGTCGCATGACACGATTGGCACTTCAAGGAGACTTTGCCAATGCCTTAACGATTCATCATAAATTTACGGAATTATTTAATTTATTGTTTGTAGATGGGAATCCTGCAGGAGTAAAATCAATATTGAATGCAATGGGAATGATAGAAAATAAGCTCCGATTACCCTTAGTTCCTACACGCATTACAACATTTGAGGCTATACGTAAAGTTCTGAATGAATTAAATATCAAATGTTGATTTCTTCAACTTTGAGTCTTAGATTAGAGCGGTAGATAAGCAATGAAAACGGCATGTGAAATGAAGTATACCAATCATTTCACATGCTAGCTTTTGTTTTTGAACATTTACTGAAGATACCCAATTAAACATAATCATCATTATGGAATATAATGAAATAATTGTTTAATCCAATTAATCATTTATATTTATAACAAGTAATGGAGTATCTGAATGAAAAATCATTTTGCGTGCAATACCCGGGTTAAACAAACGAGCAAATATATTTCTTTTATAAGAAGTTAAAGTTATTATGTCAATTTCATTTTCTTTTATATATTTATCAAGCCCTTTTAATATATTTTCATTTGTCACCACATCATAATGAATTTCAAGGTTGGGATATTGTTTGTGGAAATATTCTTTTATACCAGCAAGTTTGATTTCATCCCATGTATCTTTTGATTCGGCGAAGTGTATGAGAGACACTGAAAAATGAAAAGATTTCCATGCACTAAAGAAAGATTCAAAAGCAATTAGATCTCTTTGATCAAAGTTTGTTAAAAACGCAATTCGTTTTATCTCATTAAATTGTTTAAATCGTGTATTCTCCGGAATTGCTAATACTGTTGTACGACTTCTTTCGATAACTTCGGCCGTTACACTACCAATTAAATCAATGTCTTTTTGATTTTTTCCTCTAGTCCCCATAATAATTATTGGCGGACGCTGTTCTTTCGCATACCTTAAGATTTCTTCTTCGGGAATACCTTCACGCAAAATGCAACTAAATTTTACATCCGGGAATTCTCCGGATGAGATTTTTTCTTTTATTTTATCAGATAATAAATTAAGATCAGCATGAACTTTTTTAATAATCGTTTTTACAGATTCTTCATCTCCCATCTGATAATTAAACACATCTCCATACGGTAATGACGAAGCATATATAGGTGTAAAGTATACATGTAATAGAACTACTTCCAAATTTTCCAATTTGGCCAAATTGAATCCTAAGCCACATGCTTTGAGTGAATAGCTGGAAAAGTCAACCGGAATAAGGATTTTATTCGATTTGCTTTTCACTTTTGGTAAGTTCTCCCCTACAATACTTTCAGAAAGCCAGACAGAACTCTCTGTTATTTTTAATGCACGGGGCAAATCACTTTCTTTAATTCTTAAACGTACTCCTGAAGATACAACCGGCTGTATTTGGTTTACATTGTGGATGTAAGTTTCTATACCTTCATTTTCCAAGACATTTTTAAGGATTTGAGCCTTAGTATATGTCAAAATCGCTAGTGTAACTAATTTATCTTCCATAAATAAATCTTTTTATATGGGTGAATAAATCAAAAAATCCCAACTGTGTTAACACAGTTGGGACTAATATATTCTAAATTTGCATAGATTCGGTAGCTTGCTTATTGTGCATATTCATATTCAGTTCATCCAAAATTTTTAGAGCCCGATCAAGAACTGTCGTATCATCCAACATAACAAGCCCACCATCCGGACCGGGCTCTAGATGAATTCCGACACTTTTCCCTTCCTTGAAATTATGCCCACCAAAAAAGTTACGCACAGTATCTACATGTAAACCAAGTTCATCTGCTATTCTATGCATGCTACCGCTAGGCAATGAATCTTTAATTTTACGAAGTTCATTAAACGTAATTGTCCTCATGTCTCATAAATTTAATGGTTAATACTAAATGTATTGATTAATACGCTATAAACTTAAACAAAAAAAAAAGATAAAGCAAATAAATGCTTATCTTTTTCCTTTTATTGATTAAAAGCATGGAGCGTTTATATCTTTTCAATGGCTTTGGCAGGCACCCAGCCTACCTTCCCATTTTCTAAACGAATTTCTTTCCATTCTTTCATTGAGTTATCTTTAATTTTTATTTTTCTGCCTTCGTGTAAAATGAATAAACTTGTACCGTTTTCGCTAGGAGTACTACGTACTGTAATGCTTGGATACATGACTATTGCATCTGTCCGAATAAGTAATTCTTTTTTTAGTTGCCAAGCAAATAAATTAGAACATATCACAATAACCAGGCATATGATTCCCGATATGAAACCTGCTTTTTTCCATACTAGTTGTTTAGAATAAAGAAACAGAATCATGGAGAAGATTAATAAGACAAAAAATACAATACTCCATAAGGCCCATCCGTCTACGCTCATCGTATTAATCACTTCTTTAGTCCAAACTATAAAAAATATTTCCGGAATGGGTTCCACTTTATCTATGGTTTTAGCGCGAGCTATCTCCAAATTAGCTCGTATATCACTATTTCCAGGTTGTAAAAGCAAGGCGCGTTCATAATTTAGTACAGCTTTGCCTATTTCCCCCAATTTATAGTAAGAATTTCCTAAGTTATAATACACTTCCGCAGCTTCTCCTTGCATTAAAAGTGCTTCATAGATTTGAGCAGCTTCAGCATATTCATTTTTAATATAAGCAGAATCTCCTTCAGTCTTAGTCACTTCACTCAGTTTTTTATTAGACAAAAGAGTGTGACTGTTTACATGTGCAGAATCTACTTTTTGTAACTGCGTAGGTTCAACTTTCAAAGTGTTTTGCCCAAAGGCGAATACTGATATTGATAATAATATAATAAAGAGTGTTTTTTTCATAACCCAAAATATTCAGAATTAATGTTTTATAGAGCTTTCCATTTTACTAATCACTTCTATTGAAGATGAATATATTTTATCCATGGCTTGATTTTGATTTCCCGGTGCGAAACGAGCAAACTCACAATTGTTTAATGCATTAAAAAAATCTTTTATCAAGTCTTCGCCTACTCCATGATCTCTTAGCTTTTCTTCAATATTATCTTTCGATAAACGAGAAACCGGAATATTCAATTTATCACTGATATATCCCCACAAAGCTTTTAAAACTTCATCATAAAAAGCTTCTTGTTTATTGTTAGATAGTAATTTCCCTGCCATTTTCATGCGTTTTACAGCTATTTTATTGGCTCTCTTAGTTTTTATTTTAGCAACATTCGCATTTTCGATAGCTTGCTTACGATAAACTATAAATAAAACAATAAAGGCAAGAGTCGGAATTATATAAAACAGCCAAAATCTCATTGATCCATAAAAGAAATGTCCTTTAGGTACAAGGGTAACTTCATTCTGCTTAATATAGCGAATATCTTCCCCTAATACCTTCAGATCTTCCTTATTAGTGAAGTTAGCAATCACCTGATTGGCATTTCCTGCTCCTTTTTCTACTTTAACCGTATATTCCTCCGTATGTAAGGTTTTATAAGATTTTGATCGAATATCAAAATAACTGAAAGAAATTGCAGGAATTTTATAAGTACCTGCATGTCTTGGGATAGCCAGACATTCAACAATTTTATTTCCTGTAAGTCCTTCTCGAGTGAGCCGGACCTGATGATCCACTTTAGGGTCATAAATTTCAAAGTCATTAGGAAATTTCACTTCTGGATTTGAAATTAATTTTAAATTTCCTGTACCGGAAATAACTATTTTAACAGTGAGCGCATCGTTTGTCTTTAATTTTTCGTTATTAATAGAAGAAGAAATAGAGAACTCCCCCACTCCACCTGTAAAATTTGCAGGCTTATTATTAGCAGGAAGCGAATGAACATCTATTGAAATTCTGGGAGTAACAATATTCTTTTTGATTTCAAGTATATTACTTCCTCCATTGAAAAAAGCTTCAAAAGGATCATCAGATTGCACAGCCTTTCCTATAGTCATTTGAAACTGTGCCGGTTCGATAAATAATTTACCCGACTGTTGTGGAAAAAGAACAAATTGGCGATATACTGCCGTAGAGTAATTACGCCCATTATAATGCTCCTGACTCCATCTTGCATTAGCGGGCATTTCAATTTCTTGGGAATGAAATCCTTTAAAATCAGGAAGTTTTGCATTATTCAATTGTAAGTTCGGTTCCCTGGTATATATTTTATATGTCAGTAGGAAAGCCTCTTGTTCATATACATTCGTTTTACTGGCTGTAGCAGTAATAAACAGATCTTGGTTAGACACTGAAGAAGAACGGGCAGTTTCGGAAGCTTGTCCCCTATTTCCACCTTCTTCTTGGGGTAGAACTTTTATTTTTATGGAGTTTGAAACAAGTTGATTACCGTCTGCTATGACAGAAGCTCCGGGAATAGAATATTCACCTGCTGCAGTGGCCATTAAAATAAAAGTATAAGTAATACTGCTGGTTGATGTCATATTCCCGTTTATGATTTGTGTACTGCTTTGCTGAGATCGACTAGGTCCCATCAACACTTCGAAACCTTTAATAGAAGGTGCACGAAAATCTTTTATTTTCTGTGTGGTTACTGTATAAGATAAACGAAATTGGTCGCCTACAACTACCACATCGGGTGCGGAGGCCTTGAATGAGATGTTCTCAGCAACTGCCTGGGCGCAAAGTGCTGTTAATGCTATCCATATAATAAAAAGTTTTCTCATTGCTTAGAAATTTATATCATCTATTTTTATTTACCAGTCTTTTTCCAAATGTCCGCTTTGGATAACCCTTTGTTGTTTCTTTACCTTGTCTTGAACATTCTTTTCATCTTGCATAACAGAATTCAATAGCTGTTCGGCATTTTCTTTAGACATTTCGTTTTCTTTCTTTTCAGATTTAGGAGGCTGCTGGTCTTTTTTATCATCTTTTTTCTGATCATGTTGCTTCTCTTCCTTTTGATCTTGTTTTTTATTCTGATCCTTGTCTTGATTTTGATTTTGTTGCTGTTGCTGATTTTTCAACATCTTTTGCGCTAAAGCCAAATTATATCGTGTTTCATGGTCTGAAGGATTATTGCGTAAAGACATTTTATATACTTCTACTGCTTGTGCATAATCTCTTCCTGCTTGAAGAAGTACCCCCATGTTATGATAGATCTGAGATAGTTTTGATTTGTTTTTTTCTATTTTAGCAGCAGCCGTATACTGTTCCATAGCATCTTTAAACTTTTGTTGTTGAGAAAGTGTGTTTCCTAAGTTATACATTGAAACAGCAGACTGAGGATTTATTTCCAATGCTTTCCGATAGTTCACTTCCGCATCGACAAATATACTGTCTTTAAAAAAGCGGTTACCTTTGCGAATATAATCACGTTCTGCTTTCTGGGCGAAGATGCCGGCAGTAAAAAACAGAAGAACCGCAAAAAGCAAATATTTGATTTTGAAAATATACATAATTACTTCTTATTATTAGAAAATAAATGAATATTCTTAAACAATGGGTTTTTACGATCCAAGATTAAGATATCGGCCAATAGTAATAACAGAATAATCCAGGCAACAGCTTGGAACTGCTCATTGTATTCGGTATACACTTTCGACTCTACATCGGATTTCGCCATCTTGTTTATTTCCTGATTGATTGCTTTTTGAGCGGCATTCGTATTATCTACCCGTATATATATACCTTTTCCTTCTTTTGCAATTCCCTGGCACATAGCTTCATTTAGCCGGGTAACAATTACATTACCTTCTCTGTCTCGTCGGAAATCATTGGTTCCTTCTACAGGTATGGGTGCTCCTTCGGGCATTCCTACTCCCAGCACACTTACTTGTATGCCCTTTTCCTTCGCCTCTTTAGCTGCTTCTACCGCTCCTCCTTCATGATTTTCTCCATCGGTTATCACGACAATAGCACGTCCTATCCCTTCTTGCGGGGTAAAACTACGGGTTGCAAGTTTGATGGCTTCTCCAATCGCTGTTCCTTGTTTGGATATCAATGATGGAGATATGGATTCCAAAAACATTTTAGCAGAAATATAATCGCTCGTAATGGGGAGTTGCGTAAATGCATTTCCCGCAAAAACAATCATCCCTACTTTATCATTGTCCATTTCATCGACGAGACGGGATACCAGTCGTTTGGCCTTTTCCAACCTACTTGGTTGAACATCTTGCGCAAGCATAGAGTTCGAAATATCCAAAGCTATGATTACTTCTACCCCTTTGCGCTTTACAGTCTCCAATTTAGAACCGAATTGCGGACGGGCCAATAGTACCGAGAACAGTCCGATTGCAGTAATAATAATCCAAAATTTTACGTCAGGACGATATTTGGAAACATCGGGCATTAGTTGGGCCAACAAATAGGGGTCTCCAAAACGCCGAATATTCTTTCTTCTTTTATAATTTGAATAAAAGTAGAAAATTGCCAGTAAAGGCAATAATAACAACAGATACAAATATGCAGGTTCTTCGAATCGGAACATTTTTTATTGTTTTACAATTTATAAATACGATTTTGATAAGCTCTTTTTTAAGGAATTTTCTTGAGTATTGAATTGCGCAACAAGACTTCGAGCAACACACACATAAAAGCTGCCAACGCAAACCATCGATACTCCTCTTCTCGTTTGTTATACTCTTTTACACTCAGTTTCGTCTTTTCCAGTTTGTCAATTTCCGTATATACTTCTTTTAATTTAGTATTACTTGTAGCACGGAAGTAATTGCCTTCTGTCGTTCCGGCGATCTGAGTCAATGTACTCTCATCGATTTCCACCGGCATATTGATATATTGCACCGTATTCCCCATCGGATAAGGATAAGGCGCTACCCCATTGGTACCTACGCCTATAGTGTATATTCGTATTCCAAAACTTTTGGCTATTTCAGCCGCAGTCAAAGGAGATATATCCCCTTTATTATTGGTTCCGTCTGTCAGCAAAATAATCACTTTAGATTTAGCTTTGCTATCCTTTAGACGAGTAACCGCATTGGCTATACCCATGCCAATAGCCGTTCCATCTTCTATCAATCCGCATTTTATATTGTGAATTATATCCGATAATACAGAATGGTCTACCGTAAGCGGACATTGAGTAAACGATTCGCCTGCGAACAATGTAATTCCGATATTGTCATTAGGCCGCCCGTTCACAAATTCGGCAGCTACATCTTTGGCCGCTTCGAGTCGGTTTGGTTTTAAATCCTCAGCCAACATACTGGTAGATACATCGATAGCAAGCATAATATCAATCCCTTCTATTTCACTATTCTGCCATTTATTGGTCGTTTGTGGGCGTGCAAGCACCAGGATTATCAATATAAAAGCGAGTACACGCAATATAAAGGGAGCGTGCAGTAAATAGTTCTTATAACTTTTGGGAGTATGAGCATACACTCTCGCGTCAGAAATTTGCAGCGTAGCTTCACTCCTTTTATGCTTTAATATATACCATACAATGTAAGGTATAAGCAATAGCAGTAAGAACAAATATTCGATATTGGCAAAAACCATTTTATTTCTGATTTAACAAAATTCATATTTAGTATCCGGAGCCCTTTATGCTATGCAAAAAGTTCGTAAAGTTGGATACCGATGTATATACAAGCGCTTATCAAGGCTATTGATAAGAACGTAATGCCCAGAACCAAGAGAATCTTTACTCGTAAAGAACGTTTCTCTATGATTGTAATTTCCGTTGGTTGCGGCTTTTTCTCCTCTTCTAGTTGCTTTGTGTCATCAATAAAATCGATAGCATTAATCAAATTGGCATCGTTTTCATTCATTAGCGGATCATGTTTGGCGAACTTCACTAAATCAGCAGTTTGGAAAAGGAGCTGTAAATCTGATATCGCCTCTCTATCCCTTATCTTTAATAAGTTATCTATGATTTCGGAAGAAGTCATTTCTAATGCATTAAATCCGAAACGATCCTTTATATACGTACGAATAACATCTGTCAACTCCGTGTAATACTCCTTCGAATGTCCTTTTTGCCAAATCTTCTCACTTTTAATCCGTTCTATTTCTTTCATTGCTGTTTGGTGTGGGGGCAATTTCGGTTCTATTTTTATTTTTCTTATAATAGGCTTATTATCACGAAGGCGAACTATAAGATAGATAAGAAGGCCCAGTAAAGGTAATGCAAGAAACGAACATCCTATCAAGCCGTACCAGTCTTCCCATGAAAAAGGAGCTTTCATTACAGTTTTTTGTCCGAAAAAATGATCCGGATGCAAGGTATCTACCGGCATAGAATAGACTTTCAAGGCCAATGCATTCGACTTGTATACTTTGCCGTCCACCGTTACCGGCATAGGAGGTAAGTAATACAATGCCGAATCAAAAGAAGTAATTGTATACTCCTGAGTTATCAGCATTCGTTGGCGGTCATTCAAATATTGTGTATCGAGCTTTGCGGCCTCTATAATCTCCACTTTGTTAACGATAGTGTCAACATATGCCGGAAATGAGGCTTGTTGTTTGGCGTCCATAGCCACTTGTAATTGTATTTTTGTTTGTTCTCCAATTAAAATCTGTAACGAATCGATCTTTGCTTCTACTGTGACAGATTGTGCCCTAGCATTGCTAATGGATAACAAACATAAGAGTATTATCAGAACAATATTTTTATTCATGCCCGATTCTATTAATTACGTTTTGCAAATAAATTCAATAAAGCTTTCACATAGTCTTGGTCTGTTCTCACAGACACTGCGTCTACATTACTTTTGGCAAAAGTTTCGTCCAGTTCTGCCTGTCGTTGTATCCACCAATTACGATGTGCCCGGCGTACAGCTTTTGAAGATGTGTCGATCCATTGTTCATGTCCGGTTTCCGCGTCTTTTATCCGAATCAGCCCTATGGAAGGAAGTTCACTTACTCTTTTATCGTATACTTGCAAAGCCACTACATCATGTTTTCTGTTGGCAATAGTCAAAGCGTTTTTAAAACTTTCCTGATCTATAAAATCGGATAAAATAAAAGCAGTACATCTCCTTTTCATTGCGTTGGTCAGATATTCCAATGCCATCCGGAGATTTGTACGACGGCTTTTAGGTTGGAAATCAATCAGTTCTCGAATGATATAAAGAATGTGTTTACGTCCTTTCTTAGGAGGGATAAACTTTTCTATTCGATCTGAAAAAAACATCACGCCAATTTTATCATTATTCTGGATAGCGGAAAAAGCAAGTGTGGCCGCAATTTCCGTCACCATATCTTTCTTTAACTGTTTCACCGTACCAAACTCCAAACTTCCGGAAACATCAACCATCAACATGACAGTCAGCTCACGTTCTTCTTCAAACACTTTTACATAGGGTTTGTTGAAGCGTGCCGTCACGTTCCAGTCTATATCGCGTATGTCATCGCCAAATTGATATTCACGCACTTCAGAGAAAGACATCCCCCTACCTTTGAAGGCGGAATGATACTGCCCTGCAAAGATATTATTAGAGAGTCCTCGCGTCTTTATTTCAATTTGGCGAACTTTTTTTAATATTTCACTTGTTTCCATTCTAACGTTCTAATTGAAATCAGAGTTACAGGTTAGGGCACTTCTACTTTATTAAGAATTTTGCTGATAATCTCGTCCGAAGTCATGTTGTTGGCTTCTGCTTCATAAGTCAGTCCGATACGATGTCGCAGTACGTCGTGAGCCACAGCGCGTACATCTTCAGGAATTACATAGCCCCGACGCTTAATGAAAGCATAAGTGCGGGCAGCCAAAGCCAAATTAATGGAAGCGCGCGGCGAACCGCCAAATCCAATCATTTCTTTCAATTCCTTTAGATCATATTTTTCAGGAAAACGAGTTGCAAATACAATGTCTACAATATAGCGTTCTATCTTTTCATCCAGATATACCTGGCGAACGATTTTGCGAGCTTCAATGATTTCGTCCGCTTTTAATATGGGTTTTACATTGAAACTTTCCCCGTTTATATTTTGACGGATAATCTGTTTTTCTTCTTCCAATTGAGGATAATCGATTACCACTTTAAGCATAAAACGGTCGACTTGCGCTTCGGGCAGCGGATAAGTTCCCTCCTGCTCAATAGGATTCTGAGTGGCCAATACTAAAAACGGCTCAGGCAATGAGAACGTTTCTTTTCCAATCGTAACCTGTCTTTCCTGCATGGCTTCAAGCAATGCGCTTTGTACTTTAGCCGGTGCACGGTTGATTTCATCTGCCAGAACAAAGTTGGCAAAGACAGGACCTTTTTGTATTTTAAAGGCTTCATCTTTCTGACTATAAACCATGGTACCAATGACATCGGCAGGCAATAAGTCCGGTGTGAATTGAATGCGGCTATACTTTGCATCGATAAGCGAGGCGAGAGTTTTGATAGCCAATGTTTTTGCCAAGCCGGGTACTCCTTCCAAAAGAACATGTCCGTCTGAAAGTAATCCGATAAGTAATGATTCTACCAAATGTTTCTGACCTACAATAACTTGGTTCATACCTACAGTCAGGTTGGTAACGAAAGCGCTTTGTCTTTCAATCCGCTCGTTCAACTCGCGGATATCAATTGATTCAGCCATAAATCCTAAAATGTTTTATTATTGAATTCTCGTTTATTTTATTGTTAAGCCGTTCTAGTCGCAGCTTTTTATTTTGATTCCAAATGTAAGCTATATAATTAACCATCGCAACCATTTTTTTGTTAAAAAACAATGTAAAATCTTTAGATTAAGGTACTTTCATATTGTTTTGTACTTACATAACATTTTATCGGAATTGCTCGCTTCCTATGCGGCAAACTGTTTGACATGCAAATAGCGACTCTTATTTTTCAATTAGTTCCGGAATTTTAATCGTTGTTCCAAAAGGTACATTGTCAGGATCCTTTATTACATCCGAATTGTGTTTTACAATATAAGGCCACATTGCCTTGGTGCCGAAGAAGCGTAACGAAACCTTTGTCAGAGTTTCCCCTTTCTGAATTGTATACCTTGTTTTAGTGCCGGTTATTTGGTATACAACAGATTCGGAGTACACATTTACAGGATTTGCTTGCTCTTTTGATTCTACAGTTTGTCTATGTCGCACTTCATCTTTCAGCTCTTGCGCAACTTCCAATATTGTGTCTTTTTTCGCAACAGTATCGGTTATTTGTTCCGGTAACGGAGCCGAACCGGCGTTTATTGGCAAGTCAATTGATTCCTTTCTTGGCGAGGGAGGAAATATATCGGGGTAGTAAACGAAGAAAACAACTCCTCCGCATAGCAACAGAATAGCAACGATGCCGACTGTCAAGTAATAAATATAAGATTTCCTTTGTTGATGAGTGTCACTTTTTGACAAACTCTCAAGCTTTGTACATTCATCTGTTTTGTCTTCGTTCTTTGCAAATTCCTCCTTTTTCATTTCTTTATGATTATCTTCTTCAGCAGGAATGGTTTCTGTAACGAGGTTTTCCGTGTTTACTTGTTCTTCTTTTGGATAATTTTCAATGTCTGCTAAGTTTTCTTCTTCTTCTTCTTCTGTATCCTCTTCCTCTGCTGCTATTTCATCCGTTGGCGTATCTTCCAATAATGTATTTTCATTTAATACTACTGTCTCAAAATGAGCGAAAGGTTTATTGATCACTTCTTTCAAATTCGTGTCAGGAGTGAATGATATTTTAGAATGTCCTTGTATCTTAAACCGTTCTCCCGTATTTACATTTATACTCTCCCTGCTATCTACATTTATCAGTTTGAAAGTTCCCAGACCTTTGATTTTTATATATTTTTCATTTTCCAAGGCCTGTTCTATCAATAGAAAAAATTCTTTGACAAAATCTTCAGCATCTTTTTTAGTCATATTGTGCTTCGAAGCCAACAAGTCTGTAAAATCTTGGATGGTCAATCTTTCATTCATAGTTGGAGAAAAAATTATTTAAATTTATCCTTCAAAATATTGCTCGGCCTGTATGCGAGCACCAGTTTTGGGGGGAATAATATTCGTTGGTTCGTAACCGGATTCACAGAAATGAACTCCCCTTTTTTCTTTACCTCAAAAGCTCCGAAGCCTTGTATGGAAATACTGTTTCCTTTTTCAAGCTCTTGCGTCATTTGCCCCAATAAAGAAGTTATCAGGTCCGTAGTGTCCTTAGTCGTATATCCCAGTCTGTCGGCTAATTCTGAAGTGAACTCCTTATTATTCATGATAATCTGCAATCTTTGCGTATAAATCAAAATCATCCGCGTCGGTAACTTCTACCCAATAGAACCCACCGATGCACAAGTCAGTTTCGGGGCGCCGGATTAAAACTTCAGGATCCACCTCAGGAGAATCGAATTCGGTTCGTCCGATATAATAGTCTCCTTCTATCCTGTCTATTATGACTTTCATGCAAGAGCCTATCTTTTGCGCGCTTAATTCCGCTGAAATCTGTTGCTGGATACCCATCAATTCGTCCAAACGGGCTTGTTTTACTTCTTGCGGGATAGAATCCTCATATTGATCAGCAGCGTAAGTCCCTTCTTCCTCAGAATAAGCAAAAGCTCCCATCCTGTCGAATCGTGCGTTGCGTACAAATTCTTTCAGTTCTTCAAAATCTTTTTCCGTTTCTCCGGGATGCCCGACCATTAAAGTTGTCCGTAAATGAATGCCGGGTACCTCTTTGCGAAATTGCTCTATCAATCTGTATGTCTGCTCTTTCGTCACTTGGCGACGCATCAGTTTCAGCATGTTGTCGCTGATGTGTTGCAGGGCGATATCCATATATTTACATACATTGTTTCGTTCACGCATAATGCGAAACAAATCTGTCGGGAAGTGTGCCGGATAAGCGTAATGCAAACGAATCCATTCTACTCCCGGAATGTCGGAAATCCGCTCTATCAACTCCGGAAGCATTTGCTTCTTATATAGGTCGATACCATAATAAGTCAACTCCTGCGAAATAACCTGGAACTCCTTTACCCCTTGGGATACAAGATAGCGCACTTCATCCAGAATATCTTCCATCGGTCTGGACACATGTTTTCCCGTGATGATAGGAATGGCGCAATATGAGCATTTTCGGTCACACCCCTCTGAAATTTTCAGATAAGCATAATGTTTCGGAGTAGTCAATGTACGCTCGATATGCAACTCTTCATGATAAGCTTTCCCTAGATCGTGCAGTAATTCTTTCCAATTGAATTTCCCATAGAATTTATCTACCTGAGGAATTTCTACGGCCAACTCTTTTAGATATCGTTCCGAAAGGCACCCCATTACAAACAGCTTTTTCAAGTCTCCCTCTTCCCTTCTTTGAGCAAACTCCAGAATCATATTAATGGACTCTTCTTTGGCATCGCCAATAAAGCCGCATGTGTTGATAACCGCTATTTCTCCTTTCGGATTTTCCGTATCATGAGTAACATTGTACCCCACCTCTTGCAGCTGTCGCATCAACTGCTCCGAATCTACTAAATTTTTAGAACACCCTAATGTGATGATATCTATTTCTTTTTTTCTCATGCGTTGTCACCAAACAAGGAGTCTACAAATTCATTTTTACGGAAAACCTGTAAATCTTCCATTCCTTCTCCCAATCCGATATATTTTACCGGTATTTTAAACTGGTCGGATATACCGATCACAACTCCTCCTTTAGCCGTTCCATCCAATTTCGTGATGGCCATAGCGGTTACTTCTGTTGCCAAAGTAAATTGTTTCGCCTGTTCAAAAGCATTTTGTCCGGTAGAACCGTCCAATACCAGCAACACCTCGTCGGGGGCATCCGGCACAACTTTCTTCATTACATTCTTGATTTTAGTCAACTCATTCATCAAGCCTACCTTATTGTGCAACCGCCCGGCAGTATCGATAATCACCACGTCCGCACTGTTGGCAACCGCAGAGCTGAGCGTATCGAAAGCTACAGAAGCGGGATCGGCTCCCATCTTTTGTTTGATTACAGGCACTCCTACCCTATCTCCCCAAATCATCAACTGTTCTACGGCTGCCGCGCGGAATGTATCGGCGGCGCCCAAATAAACAGATTTACCGGCTTTTTTAAACTGATAGGCCAGTTTCCCTATCGTAGTTGTTTTGCCTACTCCGTTTACGCCTACTACCATGATGACGTAAGGCTTCTTCTCAATCGGCATATCAAAATCAACTATCTCTCCCGAGTTGTTTTCTGTAAGCAAAGCAGCTATTTCATCGCGTAATATATGATTCAACTCCTGAGTATTCACATATTTATCCGCCGCCACACGTTTCTCAATACGCTTAATAATATTCAACGTAGTTTCCACGCCTACATCAGAGGTGATCAATACCTCTTCCAAGTCATCCAACACCTCATCATCAACTTTCGATTTGCCGGCTACGACACGAGCTATTTTTCCAAATACGCTCTCTTTGGTTTTAGATAATCCTTTATCTAATGTTTCCTTTTTTTCTTTTGAAAAAAAACCGAATAATCCCATGTTTATAGTTATTTGTATAATACATAATGCCTACAAAGATATAATAAAGGATTGGAAAAGTAAAAAAATACAATAAAAAATCCCCCTGCCAACTAATCGGCAGGGGGATTTTACATATTTAGCTTAGATGCTATTTCAATTATTTCTTGAAGAAGTCTTGTACTTTATCGTTCGGTACCATTTGTTCATCAAAAACGTATGCTCCGGTCTTAGGAGATTTCACCATTTTGATAACTTTGGTATAAGAACGTCCTTCTTTTGTTCCTTCGTGCAAACTTGCTACTGTTTTCTTTGCCATGGGTGATAGTTCTTATAATTATTTAATTTCCTTGTGTACTGTTACTCTCTTCAGAATCGGGTTGTATTTTTTCAACTCAAGTCTTTCGGTAGTGTTTTTTCTGTTCTTTGTTGTGATATAACGAGATGTTCCCGGCATTCCGCTATCTTTGTGTTCTGTACATTCCAGAATCACTTGCACTCTGTTACCTTTTGCTTTCTTTGCCATTGTAAGTTTTCTCCTCTACCTTTTAGCCGATTACTTTAATACTTTTCCAATCACAATAGCCTTTAGCCACCGCTTCAGTCAGCGCAGCGTCCAGACCTTTTTTGTTGATAATACGCAGTCCGTTAGCACAGATGCTAAGGCTGATCCAACAGTCTTGCTCTACGTAGTAGAACTTCTTCTTAAACAAGTTCACATCAAAGGTCCTTTTAGTTCTTCTCTTTGAGTGTGAAACATTGTTGCCAATCATGGCTTTCTTTCCGGTAATTTGACAAATTTTCGACATTTCTATCTTATTTTTATAGTTTTATATCTATACTTCTTTCAAACAGGACGCAAAGTAAGCACTTTTATCCGTATAAAACAAGAATTTCTTTAAATAATTCACAGCCAAGTATTCTTTTTTCTTTATTTGAGCATATCCCTGAGCATAAGTAGCGCATTATTGCCTGCTCTTTCCATATTCATGCTTCTCCCGCGATTTGTCTCCTGCCTGTAAGTGCGAATTTCGTTTTTATAACCAACGGCGATCCAAATCGTGCCTACCGGTTTCTCCGGAGTTCCTCCTCCGGGACCGGCAATGCCGGAAGTTGCAACGGCGCAGTCCGTTTTCATCGCTTTCATCGCTCCTTTTACCATTTCGGTCACGGTTTCCTCACTTACGGCTCCATGTTTTCCCAATGTTTCGGCAGAAACACCGAGAAGTGTGTTTTTAATATCGTTAGAATAAGCCACTATGCTTCCGCGAAAATAATCCGAACAACCCGGCACAGAGCTTATACGTGCGGCTATACTCCCTCCCGTGCAACTTTCTGCGGTGGAGACGGTCAAATTATTTTTCCTTAGTAAATCTCCTACGATTATTTCCAAGGGAATATCTTCTTCACTGAAAATGTCATTATCCAATATGTTCTTCAGTTTTGCCGACTCCGTGTCCAATGTTTTTTCCAGTTCCGTCCGGTTTTTTCCACGTGCCGTCAGGCGAAGACGAATGACTCCGAGTTTGGGCAGATAAGCCAATTTGACGCATTCCGGCAAAGCGCTTTCCCATGCATCCAGCTTTTCCGCCAAAACGGATTCGGGATTGTTCTGAACTAAAAAGGTCCGGTGTATGATTACATCCGTATGAAATCTTTCATGCAATTTGGGCAATACGGATTCTTTCATGACGGCGTTCATCTCTTGCGGGACTCCGGGCATTGAAACGAGTACCTTTCCATCCTTTTCGAACCAGCTTACGGAGGCACTCCCGACGGGATTGTTAATAACCGTACATTCTTTCGGAACCATTGCCTGGCTCTTATTTAACGCATTCATCGGAATCTTTCCGGCAAGCACTCGTTTGATGTTTTGAAACACTTCTTCATTAAAAACCAACTCGGTACGAAAGTACTTGCAAAGAGTTTGTTTGGTAATATCGTCTTTAGTAGGACCGAGCCCTCCTGTCACCAAAACAATATTCACTCTTCTCAAAGCAGTATCGATTGCTTCCATTATTTCATCTTCCCGGTCTCGTATGGAGACGACACGCAATACTTCTATGCCTATTTTGTTCAGCTCCTGTCCCATCCAAGCCGAATTGGTATCGACAACTTGCCCTATCAACAGTTCGTCGCCAATTGTTATGATTTCAGCAAACATTATTTTCTACTTATTAATTAACACTTTCCGTTTCACCATCCATATTTCCTGCTCCATTGTTTTCGTAATGACATATTGTTTTAAGTGTATCGCGCCTTTAAAGGCAAACCCGCGAATATGCAGGAAGATCTATGGAGCAGAAATCTTTATCGAGATACTTGAAATATCCCGTAATAGCGATCATTGCAGCATTGTCGGTCGTGTAGCTGAATTTTGGGATGAATATATTCCATCCGTATTTTTCGGCATGTTCTTTAAAGGCGTTTCGCAATCCATTGTTGGCAGAAACCCCGCCGGCTACGGCAATTTCCTTGATTTTATACGCTTTGGCCGCTTTCCTCAACTTATCCATTAGGATATCTACGACCGTAGCTTCGAGCGATGCTGCCAAATCTGCTTTATGATGCTCAATGAAATTGGGGTCTTCTTTCAGCCAATCGCGGAGAGAATACAAGAATGAAGTTTTCAGTCCGCTGAAGCTGTAGTCCAATCCCGATATATGGGGTTTGCTGAATGTAAACGCTTTCGGGTTGCCCTGACGCGCCAGCTTGTCGATAATCGGACCGCCCGGATAACCAAGCCCCATCACTTTAGAACATTTGTCGATGGCCTCTCCTGCCGCGTCGTCGATTGTTTGTCCCAGAATCTCCATATCATTGTATGCTTTTACCAAAATGATTTGGGAGTTTCCTCCCGATACCAACAGGCAGAGGAACGGGAATTCGGGATGTTTGTTTTCTTCGCCTTCCGATTTAATAAAGTGAGCTAAAACGTGCCCTGTGAGGTGATTAACATCAATCAAAGGGATGCCTAAAGAACGTGCGAAACCTTTGGCAAAAGAGACTCCCACCAATAGCGAACCCATCAGCCCGGGACCACGTGTAAACGCAACCGCACTCAATTCTTCTTTGCTGACGCCGGCTCTTTTCAAAGCTTCATGTACTACAGGCACAATGTTTTGCTGATGCGCCCGGGATGCAAGTTCGGGAACTACACCTCCGTAAGCTTCGTGAACGGCTTGGCCGGATACTACATTCGACAGCAGATAACCGTCTTTAATGACAGCGGCCGAGGTATCGTCACACGAAGATTCTATTCCTAATATAATTGTACTCATATGTCATAAACTATTAAACGGCACAAAAGTAATGATAAAACTACGATTCATAACGAACTATTTTATATTTTTGTCGTAAAATAAAAAAAGAGAACTTATAAGAGCACTGAAAAGAACTGTACGATGGATAGTGGGTATTGTACTGGGAGTATATATCGGAACTATTGTTTTGTTGAATATACCGGGTATTCAGCGTTTTATGAGTGTGCTTGTATCGAAAGAGCTATCGAAAGTTCTCAACACGGAGATCGCCATCGGCAAAATCGATATCGGATTATTGAACCGGATCATTATTGACGATGTATTACTGAACGATCAAAAAGGGAACGAACTGCTGAAGGTTCCCCGTTTATCGGCCAAATTTGATTTTATTCCCTTTTTCAAAGGAAAAATTTCGATAAGCAATGTACAACTGTTCGGTCTTAACATGAATCTCAGGCAAGAAACGCCCGATTCTCCGCCGAACTTCCAGTTCGTGCTGGACGCGTTTGCTTCTAAAGATACCGTGAAGCGGGAAAGTTCGTTGGATATTCGTATCAATTCCATCTTAATCCGTCGCGGGAAGGTCACCTATCATTTATTATCGGAGCCCGAAACACCCGGAAAATTCAATTCGCGGCATCTTCAATTTCAGAATATCATAGGTAACCTTTCATTGAAAGCTTTGACCAAAGACTCACTCAACGTAGGGATAAAGCGTTTGAGTGTGGATGAAGCGGCTTCGGGATTCTCGTTGAAGAAGATGAGCCTGAAGCTGGTGGCTAACAAAAAGCGCATGAGTATCGATAATTTTGCCATCGAATTGCCCGAAAGCTCTTTACGAATGGATACCATCCACTTGATGTACGCCGGGGTGAAGACTGCCGAACAGTTTGTTAAGCAGGCTCATTGTTCTTTTCGTATTTTACCTTCCCAAATTACGCCGAAAGACATTTCTCCTTTTATCCCCGCATTATCGCACTTCAAAGAGCCGGTGACGCTGAACCTGGGAGTGAACGGTACAGTCGACCAATTTTCCTGCCCTCATTTGGAGATTACGACCGAAGGACAGCAATTCAGACTCTTGGGAGAAGTATCTGTTCAAGATCTCTCCCATCCCAAAGACGCTTACATATTCGGAAAGCTTTCGGAATTGAGTGCCAGTTCCCGGGGAGTAGGTTTTTTGGTACGCAACCTGAGCGATAATTACAATGGGGTTCCTCCCCTTCTGGAGCATTTGGGAAATATCGCTTTCCGCGGAGAAATATCGGGATACTTTACCGATTTGGTAACTTACGGACTGCTTCAAACCAGTCTTGGAGCCGTAAAAACAGACTTGAAACTGAGTTCGGACAAAGAGAAAAAGGCTTTTTCTTATTCGGGCGCTGTGAAGACTGAAGATTTTGAATTGGGGAAACTGCTGGGAAATGAGTTGTTTAGGAAAGTGACACTGAACCTGGATGTACACGGGCGGCATGTGGAAAAGCAATATCCTTCCATTGGGATGAAAGGTCTGGTGGCTTCTGTAGAATACAGCGATTATAGGTACGAAAACATCGCTCTGGACGGCGAATATCAAAAAGGAGGTTTTACTGGGAAGGCAACAATGAACGATCCGAACGGATCCGTATACTTGAACGGTGATTTCAATTTGGCATCCAAAGTCCCTACTTTCAATTTCTCTGCCGTTATTGACAAAATTCGCCCCCATGAGTTGAATATTACATCCAATTACGCAGATGCAGAATTCTCCGTAAAACTCAGAGCAAACTTCACCGGAGGTTCGGTCGACGAAATGAACGGAGAAATCAATATCGACAGTCTGGAATTCAGCGCTCCCGGGAAAGAATATTTCATGAGAAACATGAATATTCAGGCTATCCGCCAAAATAATGAGAACCAATTCAAGCTGACCTCTGAGTTCCTTACAGCAAATATCGAAGGAAGCTTTCAATATCAGACCTTGTCTGCCAGTATGCTCAATATTGTCGGCAGATATGTTCCTTCTCTGCTGCCCTCTTTCAAGCATCAGGAAAAATTGCATAACAACTTCCGGTTCGATATACATATATATAACACAGATATCTTATCTGCAATATTCAATATTCCCCTGCATATCCATGCTCACTCCACGGTGAAAGGGTATTTTAACGATGCGGGTCAGCGTTTGCGTGTAGAAGGATATTTCCCCCGCCTGCAATATAAGAACGACCTGATTGAATCGGGGATGATTCTCTGTGAAAATCCGTCTGACAATATTCAGATCAAACTACGGCTGACGAATCTGAAAGAGGCGGATGCCGTCAACATTGCGTTGAACGCGCAAGCCAAAGAAGATGTTGTAAGCGCAACTTTCAATTGGGGAAATAATGCGACAGCCACTTATAGCGGACAACTGGCCGCTGTCGCGAAATTTTTGCGAACGGAAGGAGAAAAGCCTTTGTTGAAAGCGGTAGTCGACGTAAGCCCTACCGATATTATTCTGAACGATACGCTTTGGCAGGTTCATCCTTCACAGATTGTGGCCGACTCCGGAAGAATAGACGTGAACAACTTCTATTTCAGTCATGCCGACCGGCATATACGTGTCAACGGCCGTCTTTCGGAACTCCCTGCAGATACGGTGAAAATCAGTTTAAAAGAAATCAATCTGGGGTACGTTTTCGATATAGTGGGCATCTCCGACGATGTTGCTTTTGGAGGTGACGCTACCGGAACCGCTTATGCGACAGGGGTTTTCAAGAAGCCGGTGATAAACGCGCGTTTGTTTGTAAAAAATTTCTCACTTAATCAGGGGCGGTTGGGAGATGCCGATATTAACGGAGGATGGGATAATGAAAAAAGAGGAATCCTGCTGGATGCTTCCATTCGCGATATGGCCGATTCTCCATCCCGTGTCAGCGGCATCATTTATCCGTTGAAACCGGAAAGCGGACTGGATTTGAATATTGACGCCCATGAGCTGAACCTGAAGTTTCTCGAATATTATATGAGTTCTATCGCAAACGATATCAAAGGAAGAGGAACCGGCAAAGTACACTTTTATGGAAAATTCAAAGGCTTGAATCTCGATGGAGCTGTCATGACGAATGCTTCTATGAAGTTCGATATACTGAATACACGGTTCGCCATCAATGACACGATTCATCTCGCCCCTACCGGATTGACGTTTAAAAACATGCGGATTGCCGATGTGGAAGGTCATCAGGGAACAATGAACGGCTATTTGCGCTTTCAGCATTTCAAAGACTTGAGCTATCGTTTTGAAATACAGACCAACAATATGTTGGTGATGAATACGAAAGAATCTCCCGACATGCCTTTCTACGGCACAATATACGGCACGGGAAACGCCATGCTGACGGGGAATGCGGCGCAAGGGCTCGACGTTAATGTGGCGATGACTACAGACCGGAATACTTCCTTCACCTATATTAACGGAAATGTAGCGTCGGCTGCCAACAGTCAGTTCATCAAGTTTGTAGATAAAACACCTCGCCGTGTTGTCCGCGACTCTGTTCAGATAGACGATTATGATGATTTATTATTGAAGCGACAACTGTCTGAGAAGGAACAAGATACCGATATCCGGCTGAATATTCTGGCCGATGTAACCCCCGACGCCACTGTGCGGATCGTCATGGATCCGATAGCCGGCGACTATATTACCGGAAAAGGAACGGGAAACATCCGCACGGAATTTTATAATAAGGGGGACGTGAGAATGTTCGGCAACTACCGGATCAGCCAGGGAGTTTATAAATTCAGCCTTCAAGAGGTGATACGCAAGGACTTCGTGATTAAAGACGGCAGTACGATAAATTTCAAGCCCTTCTTGACGCGAACATGGATATTCAGGCTTCTTACACGGTGAACTCGGCGTCTTTGAATGACTTGATACCCGATGCATCCACCGTTATTCAACAACCCAATGTACGGGTGAATTGCATAATGAATTTGAGCGGCGTCTTGCTTCAACCCACGATAAAGCTGGGTATCGAACTCCCGAACGAGAGGGACGAGATTCAGTCGTTGGTGCGGAATTACATCAGCACGGAGGAACAAATGAATATGCAAATCCTGTATTTGCTGGGTGTGGGCAAATTCTATACGGAAGACGTCCGGCGGGAAAATCAAAACGCTTACGTGATGACTTCCGTTCTTTCCTCTACTCTCTCCGGGCAACTGAACAATGCTCTTTCGCGAATTTTCGAAACCAACAACTGGAATATAGGAACCAACTTGAGTACCGGCGACAAAGGTTGGACGGATGTGGAATTCGAAGGCATCTTGTCGGGGCAGTTATTAAACAACCGGCTGCTGATTAACGGTAATTTCGGTTACCGAGACAATCCGCTGGCAAATACCAACTTCGTGGGTGATTTTGAGGCGGAATGGCTGATAACACGTTCCGGTGATATCCGGTTGAAAGCCTATAATGAAACGAACGACCGCTACTATACGAAAACGAACCTCACCACGCAAGGTGTGGGAATTATGTATAAGAAAGATTTCAATAAATGGAGCGACCTTTTTTTCTGGAACAAATGGAAACTCCGGAACAAGCGGAAACGGCAGGAAGACCTTCAGCAGGAAATGAAAACAGATAGCGTTGCCTCCGAAGAAGCAAAAACGAAAAAGAAAAGAGAGCGATAGTCTCCGTAAGAGTCCGGGACATCCGCAACCTTCGTTGTGCAGATAAAAACAAAAAAAAAGACCGCAGGTTTTCAGTCCGTGCGGTCGTTTTTTTACATCGATGCTCTCCTAATAAGAGCGGGCGAAGATTACGCGGCAGGGCGAAGGTTTGCCTGTCACCATACATTTACCCGGTTCTTTGTCGCCCGGAATAAACGAATCGAACGGTATGCAGCGAATGGTCGCCTTGGTTTCTTCTTTTATTTTTTCTTCCGTTTCGGAAGTTCCGTCCCAGTGCGCCAGAATAAATCCTCCTTCTTCGATTTTTTCTTTAAACTCTTCGTAAGTATCTACGCTGATGATGCGCGAATTGCGATAGTCGAGCGCCTTTTTATAGATATTCGCCTGAATTTCTTCAAGCAGGTCTTTTACATAAGCCTCTATTCCGTCGCAAGTCACCGTTTCCTTCTCCAAAGTGTCGCGGCGCATCACTTCCATCGTGTTGTTTTCCAAGTCGCGTCCTCCCATGACAAGCCGCACGGGAACACCTTTCAGCTCATAGTCGGCAAATTTAAAGCCGGGACGTTTGTTGTCGGCATTGTCGTACTTCACGGATATGCCCAACGCTTTCAGGCGCGCCACGATTCCTTCAACTTTTGCGTCGATCTGCTTCAACTGTTCGTCGTTTTTGTAGATAGGAACAATCACTACCTGAATCGGCGCCAGATGCGGAGGCAATACCAGACCGTTGTCGTCGGAGTGTGTCATAATCAGGGCACCCATCAGGCGGGTCGATACGCCCCATGAAGTAGCCCATACGTATTCCAGTTTATTCTCTTTGTTGACAAACTGCACATCGAACGCTTTGGCAAAATTTTGTCCAAGGAAATGGGAAGTTCCGCTCTGCAAAGCCTTGCCGTCCTGCATCATCGCTTCGATGGTGTACGTGTCCAATGCTCCGGCGAAACGTTCATTGGCCGATTTTACTCCCTTTACAACCGGCACAGCCATGTATTTTTCGGCAAATTCACCGTACACATGCAGCATCTTCTTTGCCTCTTCTTCCGCTTCTTCACGGGTAGCATGGGCGGTGTGTCCCTCTTGCCATAAAAATTCCGCAGTGCGCAGAAACAGTCGGGTGCGCATCTCCCAACGCATCACGTTGGCCCATTGGTTGCACAGGATGGGAAGATCGCGGTATGAATTGATCCAGTTTTTATACGTGTTCCAGATGATGGTTTCGGATGTAGGGCGGATAATCAGCTCTTCTTCGAGCTTAGCTTCCGGGTCTACCACGACGCCTTTGCCGTCGGGCGAACTTTTCAGGCGATGGTGTGTCACCACCGCACACTCTTTTGCGAAGCCCTCTACATGTTCCGCTTCACGGCTTAAAAAAGATTTGGGAATCAACAAGGGGAAATAAGCGTTCACATGCCCTGTTTCTTTAAACATGTCGTCCAGTTGTCGTTGCATCTTTTCCCAGATTGCGTATCCGTAAGGCTTAATCACCATACAGCCGCGCACGGCAGATTGCTCTGCCAAGTCTGCTTTTACTACCAAATCGTTGTACCATTGCGAATAATTCTCGCTACGTTTGGTCAGATCTTTCAGTTCTTTTGCCATTATATTTTTTTATTTAAGTTTTTCCATTTCAAAACAGGATGCAAAAATACGAAAAATGAACGAACTGCCATAGATTCTTTTCCGTTTATTTTGCATACGGCAGATTCTTGTCACAGCGTTTCAGGTATTTTATAATGAATCGGAGAGATATGTTTCTCAAGAGAAGCTGGCGGTTTTCGGAAAGGCTTTGGCATCTGAAAAAAACACGGGCGGCCTCTGAAAAAAAGCCCGCCGTGTTTGATTACAAAGCCCGCCGCCTTTTTTTCAAAGCCCGCCGTGTTTTTTTTAAAGGCGGCGGGCTTTTTTCGCGACTTCTTGCGGGTTGCTTTAAAACGCGGATAATACGTTGTATATACCGTGCAGAAACTGCGGCGGATATGATGTTTTCTCCATTTTTCAAACTGTATCCGCATGAAAAAGCTCCCGCTCAGCAACCGTTCCTTATTATCTCCCCCGACTGTTGTGCCCGATGATTGCTTTTTGTTCTTTTTTCATTATCTTCGCAAGCAAATAAACATTTTAATAAATGATATGAGACAAGCAAATTTATTTATGATGTCGGCAGCAATGTTATTGGCTGCCTGCGGCGGAACAAAAGACGCGGGCAAAACAGAAGAAGGCCAGGTGCTTATCGGAAAATCGGATATCAAGATCGAAGGCAGGCGCATGACTCCCGAAGCTCTTTGGGCTATGGGACGGATCGGTGGATTGGCGGTATCGTCCGACGGGAAGAAAGTAGCGTATACGGTGGCCTATTACAGTGTCGCCGAGAACAAAAGCAACCGCGAAATATTCGTGATGAATGCCGATGGAACGGATAACCGGCAAATCACCCGCACCGTTTATCAGGAGAATGAGGTGGCCTGGATCAAAGGGGGCAGCAAGCTCGCTTTCCTGAGCAACGATAGCGGAAGCAGCCAGCTTTATGAAATGAATCCCGACGGAACGGGGCGCAGGCAACTAACCGATTACGACAAAGATATCGAGGGTTTCAAATTCTCTCCCGACGGAAAAAAGTTGCTGTTTGTCTCACAGGTGAAAACGAAGCAGACCACAGCCGATAAATATCCCGACTTGCCGAAGTCTACGGGCATCATCGTCACCGATCTGATGTATAAGCATTGGGACGAATGGGTAACGGGCGCTCCGCATCCTTTTGTCGCCGATTTCGATGGCGATAAAATCTCAAATGTAGTCGATATTCTCGAAGGAGAACCGTACGAAAGTCCGATGCGCCCGTGGGGAGGTGTCGAACAACTGGCTTGGAACCCTTCTTCGGACGAGGTGGCTTACACCTGCCGTAAAAAGACCGGACTGGAATATGCCGTATCTACCAATTCCGATATTTACATTTACGACTTGAAGACGAAACAGACCCGGAACATTACCGAAGAGAACAAGGGATACGATACGAATCCTTCTTATTCTCCCGACGGGAAATACATCGCATGGCAGAGTATGGAGCGCGACGGGTACGAGGCCGATTTGAACCGTCTCTTTATCATGGACCTGGCGACCGGAGAAAAGCGTTTTGCGAGCCAAGCTTTCGAGTCGAACGTAGATGCGTTTGTGTGGAGCTCCGACGCGAAAACGATATACTTCACGGGCGTATGGCACGGCGAAACGCATATCCGCGCGATCGACCTGACAAACGATTCGGTGAAATCCATCACTTCCGGTATGTACGACTATGAAGGAGTGGCTTTGTGCGGCGACAAACTTATCGCCAAAAGACATTCGATGAGTATGGCGGACGAAATTTATACGATAGAGCCGGACGGATCGACTACCCAACTCACTCAGGAAAATAAGGCTATTTATGACCAACTGGAGACAGGTAAGGTAGAACCGCGATGGATGAAGACGACTGACGGCAAACAGATGCTGACTTGGGTGATTTATCCTCCGGAATTCGATCCGAACAAGAAATATCCTGCGGTTTTGTTCTGCGAAGGAGGACCGCAAAGCCCCGTAAGCCAATTCTGGTCGTATCGTTGGAACTTCCAGATCATGGCAGCCAACGATTATATCATTGTCGCCCCCAACCGCCGGGGCTTGCCGGGATTCGGCAGAGCATGGAACGAACAGATCAGCGGCGATTACGGCGGCCAGTGCATGAAAGACTATTTCACTGCAATCGACGAGATGGCGAAAGAACCGTATGTGGACAAAGACCGTCTGGGGTGCGTGGGCGCCAGCTTCGGCGGCTTCTCCGTCTACTGGCTGGCGGGACATCACGATAAGCGTTTCAAGGCATTCATTGCTCACGACGGTATTTTCAACATGGAAATGCAGTATCTGGAGACAGAAGAGAAATGGTTTGCCAACTGGGACATGGGTGGCGCGTACTGGGAAAAGCAGAATCCGGTGGCGCAACGCACGTTTGCCAACTCACCCCACCGCTTTGTCGACCGTTGGGACACTCCGATTCTTTGCATCCATGGCGAGAAAGACTACCGTATCCTTGCCAATCAGGCGATGGCGGCTTTCGATGCGGCCATCATGCGTGGAGTTCCGGCGGAATTGCTGATATATCCCGACGAAAACCACTGGGTGTTGAAACCGCAGAATGGCATCCTCTGGCAACGGACTTTCTTCGAATGGCTCGACAAATGGCTGAAAAAATAAAACGCTCTTCATGAATGTTTGAAAGGGAACGCAGTTTGCGCCTTCACGAACAGTAAAAAGAGCCGTATCTTTACTCCGAACAGAGTGTGATACGGCCCTTTTTTATTTCTTTCGGTTATGGTTTATCATTTTCTCATCCGTGAGAACTGTCTGCAAGCCGAGTTTCTTGAATCGGTCTATCTCCTTTTATTCAGTTTGACGACTTCACCCAAGCAAGGAATCTCTACCCGTATTTTTCGTTTTTTTGCTTCGGCGGCAAAAACCTGCGGAGGATCGTGCAGAGGCTCGTCCGACAAATCGAATGTTCCGTAATGCATGGGGATGGTCAGCCCCGCGTCCATCTCTTCCGCCGCTGTGAGCGATTCGTAGGGAGATATATGATTGGGTTGCATGAACCAGCGCGGTTTATACGCGCCTATTCCCAACAAAGCATAATCCGGCGGTCCGAACAACTCGGGAACCTCACTGAAATGAGCCGCATATCCCGTATCGCCGCTATAATATATCGAAATTCCATCACCCTGAAGCATAAACGCTCCCCAAAGTCTTTGCCCTCCGTCGCGCATCGAACGCTTGCTCCAATGCTGGGCGGGCAAAAAAGTGATTTTCAACGACTCGTCTTCCAACTGCTGATACCAGCATGCTTGTATCGTTTCCATCTGCGGAAACCAACTTTCTATGAGTTCTCCGGTGCCTAATCCGCAAAACAGTTTCATCTGCGGATTGTTTGCCGATAAGCGGGCAACGCTTCGTTTGTCCAAATGATCGAAATGATCGTGGCTTATCAGCAAATAATCGATTCCCGTGAAAATATCGGGGTTTGCGGGCAGTTCGCTCCTTCTGCGTACAAAAGGAATATTCCCGAATACAGGATCGAACATGATTCTTTTTCCTGCCAATTGAAGGAAAAAAGAGTTGTGTCCGAGCCATATCAGGCAATTTCCGGTGGCGGAATCCAATGAATGAAGATAGCAGACTTTCGGATTCCATTTGGTGTTCTTCTTCTCTTTTCGTTGCGGATTCGGAGACAAACGCCATTTCAACACACTACCCATGCCGGGACGATAGCGGTGTTGCCGGTTATAATAACGTCCGCGTACCACGGGATTTCCTCTCCAATAAGGATTTACCGTGGCCAAACGCTCATTTCTTCTGAAACATATATGTTCGCCCATGCTTACTTTTTCTATTCATACATCATTATGCTGCAAACATAATGAAAAAGAATGATTCTCAAAACGGAAAATTTCATGGAAAAGCGCTATTGTCATACCCGATGCAATCCATACAACGGCAGTTGCCATCCTAAAGCGGACAAGTTAATGATGCAAAGTACCAATCCCGTCACCCACAGTATGAACAGCGACCATTTCAGCACACTTCCCATCGGCTGCCAATGGAACAACTGGCGAAGAATGGAATAAGCCAGTCCGACCAATGGAATACCTATAAAAAGTACTCCCCCCATGGTGCCGACTACAGTCATTATGGGAGATATCGAAGCCAAAGGTTCCCAGTTAATCGTAGGGATCCATTCGAGCAACAATGCTCCGCCGCCAATCGCTATGGAGATAATCGCTATCACCAACGCGACAAAAAGAATTGCCAATACGAACAGTACAGGGAAGCAGACAATCAGCAGAGCGATTAAGAATAATTTGAGTATAAATCCTACCACCGCTACGAAAGCGTCTCCTATTTTCTGAAGAAGCGTACGCGGTTTGTCTGATCTCATATAGTTATTTACTCCGTCCGCCATCCGTTCAAACCCGTCTGTAACGGTCTTACCGATGTTTTCTACCGTGACGGCTTCGCCCCGCATGCTCAACTTCTCGGCAGCCGTGCGCGCTTCGGGAATAAGCAGCCAGCATACAAGATAGATAATGACCATCGGAAAATAAGGAACAAATATTAAAGCAAGCATTAAAAGGCGCACCACCGTAACGTCCCACCCCAAATAAGCGGCCAGGCCTGCGGCTACACCGCCCAACATTTTATTGTCAGGATCGCGAAAACAGCGCCTGCTGCCGCCCGAACGGTCGTTATTCTGTCTTTTCCCCTTTTCTTTCGGATTTTCTCCCGGTTCATCTCCGCTCTCGGCATCTGCAAGATCTTCCGGTTTTCCCATTCGTGCGATGACTTCCTCTACATCGGATACAGTTATCACCTGTTTGCTCAGGGAGATTCTCTCCGAGAAGAGTTCGGAGATTCTGTTTTCCATGTCATCCACTATTTCATTCGCCCCCTGTTGTTTCCGGAAATGCAGACGAAGATTGTTTAAATAATTATCCAGCAAACGATAGGCGTCCTCATCGATGTGATAAACTGTTCCGCCTAAATTTACAGTCAGTGTCTTTTTCATTGTTATTTCTTTTTTCAGATTATCTGTTTGCAATATGGTTCACGGTTTCATTCAATTCTTTCCACGAAAGCTCCAACTCCAACAAAGACTCCTCTCCTTTCGCAGTCAGCCGGTAGTATTTGCGCGGCGGACCTTGCGTCGATTCCACCCACTCATAACTCAATAAATCATCATTTTTCAAACGCGTCAACAATGGATATAAGGTTCCCTCTACCACAATCAGCCTGGCTTCCTTCAGTTTCTGAATAATATCCGAGGCATAAAACGGTTCTTTATGGAGCAACAACAGGATGCAATATTCCAACAGCCCCTTTCGCATCTGAGACTTTACATTTTCTATATTCATATTATTCAAATTTTGTTCAGCAAAAATATATATTCCGATAGTACTATGTATAACATGGTACCTTTAATTATAAACAATTAACATATTGGAGGAGCGAATTGTTTATCGAAAAACTTTCGTACATTTGCTTCCATATAGCCAATAAAAAATTATGCTTATGTTTGTTATCAGAAAAGCGACAACAGAGGACTGTTGTCTTATACATCAAATGGCGAAGCAGGTTTTCCCGTCAACTTATCAAAACATTTTGTCTTCCGGACAAATAGACTACATGATGGAATGGATGTATGCACCTGACCATATTTATAAGCAAATGCAAGAGCAAGGGCATCTTTATTTCATTGCTTACAACAGCGGTATCCCTTGCGGTTATGGTTCCATAGTACAAGAGGAAGAAAGTATTTTTCATTTGCAGAAATTGTATGTGTTGCCTTCTTTCCAAGGGATGAATTGCGGAAGTTTTTTATTCAAAGAAATAATCCGGTACATTAAAGACCTGCATCCCGGCCATTGTAGATTAAGGCTCAACGTAAATCGGTATAATAAAGCAATAAAATTCTACGAGCGCATGGGGATGAAAAAAATAGCTGAAGGAGATTTCCCAATTGGAAACGGATATTATATGAATGATTATATCATGGAGTTGGAGATATAAAAACAGAGCAATATAAAAAAGGTGGTAACAAGAACAGAACCTGTCACCACCTTTTTCTATGTAGCAAAATATTAATTAAGCGACTTTCTCAAGCTTCTTCATGATCGAGAAGATAAACAATGCGGACAACAAGCAGCATACGATCAATACGCTCCATACCATCCAAAGTTGCATGTCACCCCACAGATAACCGATGATAGAAACCATATAGTTTCCAATGGCTGTGGCGACAAACCATCCTCCCATCATCATTCCTTTATATTTAGGAGGAGCTACTTTAGATACAAAAGAGATACCCATCGGAGAAAGCAACAGTTCGGCAAATGTCAATACCAGATAAGTGGATATCAACCAATTGGGAGAAACCAGTGTATCGGGATCGATTCCTTTGGCAGCTATCGCGGTAGGTGTAGGCAAACCTATAGAGCCTATTGACAAAATTAAGAAACCACAGGCTGCAATCACCATACCGATACCGATTTTACGAGGAGCGGAAGGTTCTTTCTTTCTCCTTGCTAAATAAGCAAATATAGCCAAAGATACCGGCGTTAAGGCAACTACGAAGAATGGGTTGAACTGTTGGAAAATTTGCGGCAGAATCTCTATGGTATCATCCATCGCATAATAATTTCCCGCCAATATGATCAGTGAAGCCAATACTGCAACTCCGGAAATTATTTTAGCTTTTCCGGTTTTAGACTGGAACAATGAGAAACCTCCATATACCGCAATGATAATAAGAACAAGATTCCATACATCAAAACCGATACGGTTTATTCCGGTAACATATTGCGTCGTATAGTCGCGTGCGAAGAATGTCATCGTCAAACCGTTCTGATGGAATGCCATCCAGAAGAAAATAACCACTGCGAAAACAAGCAGCAAAGCAACAATACGCTGTTTGGTCTGTTCGGGAGTAAGTTCCGGTTCATTATGGTTGTTGGATGTTTTGGCTTGTTTGGAGTTATAATCGGCATGTTTGTACATTGACCGGCAACCAAGGTAAATAGCCATAGAAGCAATCAATGAAATACATGCTACAGCAAAACCGTAATTATAAGCTTCAGAAAGCTTTTCAATGTAGGTCGAACAAAATGAAGCCATGTCACCGGTGAATCCCTGCGCTGCTTTCAATCCTTCCAAAGCGGCGCTTCCTTCCGGTTTGATTGTTCCGTTTAAAAATTGATGGGCCAATGAAGGAATCTGGGCATTGTATGTAAAACCGGCGCCGGAAAGCACATAATTAGTCATTTTGGTCGCAGCTGTAGGAGCAAACAATGCGCCCACATTGATAGCCATATAGAACAAACTAAAAGCTGTGTCTCTTTTTGAACTGTACTCAGGCGAGTCATAAAGATTACCTACCATTACTTGCAAATTTCCTTTAAAGAAGCCGGTACCGCAAGCTATCAGGAAAAGAGCTCCCAACATCATCATTTTTCCGGTTGAATTGGCAGCCGTAGGAATTGCCAAGAGCAAATAACCGACGAACATGACTACAATACCGATTGTAACAATCTTACCATAGCCGCACTTATCCGCTAAAATACCCCCAACAAGCGGCATGAAATAAACGGCGGCCAGGAATGAACCAAAGATGGTAGAGGTCTCAGCGGCCGAGTAACCAAATTTTGCTTGCAAAAAGAGTGTGAAAATAGCAAGCATTGTGTAATAGCCAAAGCGCTCTCCGGTATTGGCTAGAGCCAAAGCATATAAACCTTTCGGTTGTCCTTCAAACATATAAAAATAAATATTAGATTAATAAAAATGATTATTTCCTGCAAATATATACTTTTTCCTGAATTATTCAGCAATTATCAACAAAAGTTGTCATTCAAACAAGCGGCAGACTTCCGCTTTCGATTCCCTGATCAAATCACCCGGAGATATTTTTATCTGCAATCCCCGTACACCGGCGCTTACATAGATGTGTGGAAACCGAAGGCAAGTGTCGTGAATATATGTGGGAAAATGTTTTTTCATCCCGATAGGCGAACAGCCTCCGCGTATATATCCGGTAAGCGGAAGAAGCTCCTTCATAGGAATCAAATCGCATTTTTTGTTTCCGGATACTTTGGCGGCAAGTTTCAGGTCGACTTCATGCTCTCCGGGAATAACGCATACAAAGTAACCGCTTTTATCACCATGCAACACAAGCGTTTTGAATACTTGTTCTATGTTCTCTCCCAAGCCGGCAGCTACATGTACTGCACTTAAATCGTTTTCATCCACTTCGTAAGCGATAAGTTCATAAGGAATTTGGGCCTTGTCGAGCAAGCGGGCGGCATTCGTTTTATTGATTTTCATTTTTGTTGTTCGTATAATAGTTTTTTAATCAACCTCCAATCTCTTCCCTCAAAAACTTCGGAGTATATCCTTGCAGGCTTTTTGCTACTTCTTCCGGTGTTCCGGAACTTAATACTTCACCGCCGCCTTTTCCGCCTTCGGGTCCCATATCGATTACATAGTCCGCCATTTTGATGACATCGAGATTATGTTCGATTACAATCACCGTATTCCCTTTATCGACCAATTTATTAAGTACTCCCATCAGTACGCGGATGTCTTCAAAATGAAGTCCTGTAGTGGGCTCGTCGAGTATATAAAGCGTTTTGCCGGTATCTCTTTTTGCCAGCTCCGTTGCCAGTTTCACACGCTGGCTTTCTCCGCCGGAAAGCGTGGTAGACGATTGCCCGAGTTTGATATAACCCAATCCGACATCTTGCAGAACCTTTATTTTGTTCAGGATCTGCGGAACGTTCTCGAAGAACTCGACGGCACGGTTGATGGTCATATCGAGCACATCGGCTATCGATTTTCCTTTGAAACGTACTTCCAGCGTTTCTCGGTTGTAACGTTTGCCGTGACAAATCTCACAAGGCACGTAGACATCGGGAAGAAAATTCATTTCAATGGTTTTATATCCGTTTCCTGAACAGGCTTCGCAACGCCCTCCCGAAACATTGAAAGAGAAACGTCCCGGTTTATATCCGCGAATCTTCGCTTCGGGCAGGCCGACAAACAGGTTCCGGATGTCGGAGAACACACCGGTATAGGTAGCGGGATTGGAGCGTGGAGTACGGCCTAAAGGCGATTGATCGACATTCACCACCTTGTCTATATGTTCTATACCTTCAATGGAGTCATACTCCAGCGGGTCTTGCAACGAACGGTAGAATTTCTGTGAAAGAATCGGCTGTAATGTTTCATTAACCAAGGTAGACTTTCCGCTGCCGGACACTCCGGTCACACAGATCAATCTGCCTAACGGGAATTCGACATCCACATTTTTCAGATTATTCCCTTTCGCCCCCTTTAGCCGTATTGCCAGGCCGTTTCCTTTTCTACGCTTGGTGGGAACCTCTATTTTCATCTTTCCGTTCAAATATTGCGAAGTCATAGTATCTGTCTTCAGCATTTCTTGCGGAACACCGGCGAAAACAACTTCTCCTCCGAGTCGTCCGGCTTTAGGGCCCATGTCGATTATATAGTCGGCCGCCAACATCATGTCTTTATCGTGCTCCACCACAATAACGGAGTTGCCCATATCGCGAAGTTCTTTCAAAGAATGAATCAGCCGGAGGTTGTCGCGCTGGTGCAATCCGATGCTCGGTTCATCTAAAATATAGAGCACATTGACCAATTGTGAGCCGATTTGTGTCGCCAGTCGTATGCGCTGGCTTTCACCTCCGGAAAGACTTACGGAACTCCGGTTTAAAGCCAGATAATCCAACCCCACATCCAACAGGAATTTCAGGCGCGTGCGGATTTCTTTCAGTATTTCTGCGGCTATTTTCTTTTGTTTGTCCGAGAGAAAAGCATCGACGTTCATCAACCAATCATACAATTCATTGATGTCCATATTCGCCAATTCGTTGATGTTCTTGTCGTGAATGCGGAAGTGCAACGCTTCTTTATTCAGGCGGGCTCCTTTGCATTCGGGACAAACAGTCGTCTTGGCAAATTGTTCCGCCCATTTTTGCGCCGTAGCCGAGGCGTCTTTCTCTTGCAACATCTGGATATATTTCACAATGCCCTCATAGGTCACAAAATAATCGGAAGATGTTCCTATCAGTGAGTTCTTAATTTTAATACGTTCGTCCGATCCGTGTAATATTTCCTCAAGCGCATCTTCCGGAAGCTCTTTTACAGGAGTTTTCAATCCGGCGTCGTATTTTTCGAGCAAAGCGGCAATCTGCCAAAAGATCATTGTGTTTTTGTATTTTCCCAAGGGGGCTATCGCTCCTTCATGAATGGAAAGCTCCCTGTCGGGAATCACTTTATCTATATCGATTTGATTGACTATGCCCAATCCTTTACATTTCGGACAGGCCCCTTGCGGAGAGTTGAAAGAAAAATTGTGCGGCGCAGGCTCGCGATAAGACAACCCTGTGACAGGACACATCAGGCGTTTGCTGTAATGGCGGATGCTTTCGGTCTGAGCATCCAGAATCATCAGCAGACCGTCTCCCTGCCTCATGGCAGTTGCCACGCTCTGTTTCAAACGTTTATCATCCTTGTCGGCTACAACCAGTTTGTCGATTACAACCTCGATGTCGTGATTCTTATACCGGTCGACTTTCATGCCGTGCGTTATTTCACGCACATCCCCGTCTACACGGACATACAAGTAACCTTTTTTGCGTACCTGTTCGAACAACTCTTTGTAATGTCCCTTGCGCGAACGCACCAATGGAGCGAGTAAAAATATCTTTTTGCCTTTATAATCATTTAAAATCAGCTCGATGATTTGCTCTTCGGTGTATTTCACCATCTTTTCGCCCGACAAATAAGAATAAGCTATACCGGCGCGGGCAAAAAGCAGACGAAGATAATCGTATATCTCCGTCGTAGTGCCCACCGTAGAACGCGGGTTTTTATTCGTCGTTTTCTGTTCGATAGAGATCACCGGACTCAATCCCGTGATCTTATCCACATCGGGGCGTTCCAGATTTCCCAAAAAGTTGCGGGCGTACGCCGAAAAAGTTTCGATATAGCGACGCTGCCCTTCGGCGAATATCGTGTCGAATGCCAATGAAGACTTACCGCTGCCGCTTAATCCGGTTATCACCGTCAGACTGTCGCGAGGTATTTCCGCATCGATATTCTTCAAGTTGTGCACACGCGCCCCGTACACGTTGATATATTCCGTTTCCTGCATATTCTTTTCTTTCATAAATGCTGCAAAATTAATGTTTCCGCATGAAATATGCTCCTAAAAAAGCACAATATTATTTTCTTAACTCAAAACTTATGAAGATATAATACATTTATTCGTACCTTTGTTTCTTAATTTAAAGAACTAACCGTTATAAATTAATGAAACTAATCAGTCGAATATCCTTGCTTTTGCTAGTTATAAGCATTTCATATACGATGGGGTATGCGCAGGAGAATCAATCTTACTTTTTGCATACCATCGAAAAAGGTCAGAGTTTATATTCCATATCCGGTATGTATAACGTCACTACAACCGACATCATCCGTTTGAATCCGGGATGTGAAGATAAAATATACGCCGGACAGACTATCAAAATTCCCAAAGGTAAGGAGATACAGCAAGGAGAAACGTTTCATACCATCCAAGCCGGAGAAACTCTGTATAAACTGACGACCGTATATGGCGTGTCGGCGAAGGTCATTTGCGATGCCAATCCGGGCTTAAGCGCCGAGAATTTCCGCATCGGGCAAGTCATACGTATCCCGCTGGAGAAAGATGCGGTCTCCGCTAAACAAGAGTTGCCGGCAAGTAAACCGATTAAAGGTCCGGTGCAGTCGAGATGCAAGGATATGCATAAGGTAAAACGTAAAGAAACGATTTTCAGTGTAAGCCGTCAATACGGAATCAGCGAAAAGGAGTTGATTGCCGCCAATCCGGAATTGAAAAAAGGAATGAAAAAAGGACAGTTTCTTTGTATTCCTTATCCGGGTGCTGCCTTGCTAAATCCCTCTCAATCGGAGAGTCAGCCTGCCACTCCTCCAAGCAATAGCGAGCTTTTCCGTGAAAATAGAGAAACTCCTCGGGAAATTTCCACCATAAAAGCGGCTGTTCTGCTACCTTTTCAGGAAGACAAGCGAATGGTGGAATATTACGAAGGTTTCCTGATGGCGATAGATAGCCTGAAACGCACCGGAACTTCCGTAGATTTGTATGTATACGATTGCGGTAAAGAGAGTTCTTCGTTGAATGTGATTCTGGCCAAAGAAGAGATGAAAAGAATGGATGTCATATTCGGTCCTATGCATCAGCAGCAAATCAAGCCTTTGTCTGCTTTTGCCCAAAAGAATAATATCCGACTTGTGATTCCTTTCTCTTCCAGAGGACAAGAAGTTTTCAAAAATCCTCTCGTCTATCAGATCAATACGCCTCAATCTTATTTGTATTCGGAGGTCTACGAACATTTTACCCGTCAGTTTCCTAACGCTCACGTCATATTCATGGAAGCAGCCAATGATGACAAGGAAAAAGCCGATTTCATCAGCGGCATGAAGCAAGATTTGAAAAATAAAGGAGTAACGATGAGCTTTGTCAGTGAAAATGCCGATAAAAGCACGCTTAAAGCTGCCGTTCGTGAAAATAAGGAGAATATTTTCATACCGACATCAGGAAGCAATATCACACTCATAAAGATTCTTCCGCAGCTGACGTTGCTGGTTAGAGAAAATGCGGAGCAAAACATACATTTGTTCGGCTATCCGGAATGGCAAACTTACACCCGCGACCATTTGGACAGCTTCTTTGAACTGGATGTGTATTTTTATTCGTCTTTCTATACCAATACTTTATTCCCTGCTGCCGTACAATTCACAAACGCTTATCATAAATGGTACAGTAAAGATTTAGCGAGTAAATATCCCAGTTACGGGATGCTTGGCTTCGATACGGCATTCTTTTTCCTGAAAGGTTTGACAAGGTATGGGTCGGAATTGGAGAAAAATCTCGATAAAATGAATCTGACACCTATTCAAACAGGATTTAAATTTGAACGGGTGAATAATTGGGGAGGATTTATCAATAAAAAAGTATTCTTCATTCATTTCACCAGAAATTTTGAATTAGTAAAACTTGACTTCGAATAAGAAAGACGAGTATGATAAAAATGAAATCGCTTTTGATTGCCTTCATTCTAATGACGGTTCTCACACTTCCAAGTATTGCTCAGATAGGTGAACTTCGCCATAACTTTTCCGTGGGTGTAAACGGAGGTCTTAATTTAAACAAATGTTTCTTCACTCCTACCATCAAGCAAAAGACATTGTTGGGAATGACCGGTGGAGTTACCGCGCGTTATATTTCCGAGAAATATTTCTCGATGATTTGCGGCGCGCAGCTTGAAGTAAACTTTTCGCAACGCGGATGGGATGAATTGTTTGAAATTGTAAATGAAAAAGGACAAACGGTAAAAGATGCTACACGGGGATATACACGCAAAATGAGCTACATCGACGTTCCTTTTCTTGCGCATCTGGCTTTCGGTCATGAAAAAGGATTGCAGTTTTTTATCCATGCGGGACCTCAGATTGGATTCTTGATCGGAGAATCGGAAGAAAAACAAAATATAGATATGAATACTCTGACCGATACTCAAAAAGCCGTATACGGAGGTAAGATCAACAATAAGTTCGACTATGGAATCGTCGGTGGCGGAGGTATAGAGCTTAAGACAAAGAAAGCAGGCAATCTGTTGCTCGAAGGGCGTTACTACTTTGCTTTATCCGATTTTTACAGCACTACCAAGAAAGATTACTTCTCCCGTGCTGCGCACGGGACAATCAGTGTGAAAATTACTTATCTGTTTGATTTGAAATAACGCCCGAATAAACCCCCGCCCCAACTAAGAATGCTCGAATTTCTCCGTGCATAAGTACCTAAAAGTATAAAAAACAGGCACGATAAAAAATGAATTAAAGAGGAACTGTCCGAAAGGTTGTAAGCCTCCGGTAAAGTACGTATTGCAAAATACAAAAAATTAGTCCCGACTGGG